>ERZ842401.535-NODE-535-length-55653-cov-6.294777_pt1 | contig 55653 bp, 63 predicted proteins | sample MGYA00521270_ERZ842401 | MGnify/ENA primary metagenome ERZ842401 (study PRJEB31892, sample SAMEA3878208) | bioreactor metagenome | biome: Moose rumen | place: Sweden | collected 2011-10 | study: EMG produced TPA metagenomics assembly of the PRJEB12797 data set... | reverse complement strand
CAATCAGAGTGCTAAGTGTATTCTCTCTATCTGTTGCTCTGTCTGTTTCAATAACAAGGTTAGAAGCAATAAGATTCTCTGCACCTGTTGCTCTTGTGCGTTCAGCATCAATCAGAGTGCTAAGTGTATTCTCTCTATCTGTTGCTCTGTCTGTTTCAATAACAAGGTTAGAAGCAATAAGATTCTCTGCACCAGTAGCACGTTCATTTTCTTTAGTAATACGCGTACTAAGAGCAAAGTCAGTGTTATAGCGCTCGTCACCTTCGTCTTTAATTGCTTTCTGCAGTCGTATATCTTCAGCTTCACGAGCATTTTCCTCGTCAGCAATACGCTGGTTAAGTGTATCAAGCGAAAGCAGGTCAGAAATATCCGGATTAGCACCATCAACGGTATCCCATTGCTGTGCATGTATGATACTAAAATCCTGTATAGGAAGCGTGAACTCTGTAAGCAGTGGGTCAGTAATACCAAGTGCTTCTGCAAGCAGGGGGTAATCTTCAATCTTTACAGTATCACCATTACATGGTAACCAACCAGTAGGCACATTGGTAGCATATTCAGTAATAACTTGATAGTCATCCCAATCGAAATTACCTGCAGCGAGTTCTGTTACTGCACTAGTGTCACTGTCAATAAGGCGATATATATGTGTATCTGTTTTACGTAACGTGCATATAGGATTATACGTACCAGATGATGTAAAAGCATACTCTTCAATGGTAAACTCTTTATCGTCATCAAGACGTTTTACGATACGTGTATAATCATGCCAATTTATAATACCACCAACAGGAACGTTACTTATTTCAAGGTCACGATACGTAATAAACTCAGCAGTATTCTTGTTACCAGTGCTAGTGTCTATATACGTCATCAGAGGTCTGGTACTAAATGTTATTGATTTAGTATCTTCCTCGCCGATCTCGATTCTTGAGATATTGTAATGTGCAATCTTTTTTACAATAGTTTGCACTCTACTTGCAAGGCCGCTAGAATCGTCAAGTGGCAGGAAGTTAACACCAGATACATAAAAATGTAGAGCAGATGACGCATTTGAGTTAACGTCTGTAGCTATTGTTGAATCACTAAGACCATCGGCAGATAAACCAACATACACTCTACTATTACCGCTTACATCGGTGCCATGAAGCAGGTGGAATGTAAGATTAGACCACTTATTAACTTCACGGTTTACAAGTGCGTCAATGCGGCCTTTCCATTCACCGTTACCACAAAGTGTAGCAGTACAATGGAGTATAGCATCAAATGGATTGCTATTAGTATATTTTATATAAACAGTAGCAGCTTTAGGTTCATGATTAGTAGGTTTAGAACCATCCTGGTCATCCCAGTTAGTTGATAAAACACCAAGCAGGTAGATGCCATTTGTACTAGAATCTGTGCTTGTACCGGTACCAGCATACTGTGCATGAACAAGTTTCCATTTTGTAAAATCTACTACAGTGTCAGCATGAAGGCGACCAAGCAAATGCTCAGTAGCAGTAAAGACGCCTTTATATGCGCCTACAGTTGTAGTATCAGTGATATTAAAGTGAGCTACAAATTTCTCGTATGTAGTCTGTAGCGTATTGAAGGATGTTACAAGTTCACTGTAAGTAGTAGTAGTAGTTCCTTTATCAAGTTTTTTTCCAAGTGCAGTGTCAATCTGATTTTTGGTGTACATATCATTGACAGTACTCTGCAAACTGCTCAGATTGGCTGCTGTTGCAAATTTGTTGTTAGCAGTGTCAGTTTTGATATAGCTATCAATTACACTTTTATCAAGTTTATTATTGATAGCAGTCTGAAGTATATTTTTTGCTTCCGCTACCTGCTCATCAGTGTATGTCTTAGCACCATGTATATTATCACTGCTAGTTGTTTTGCTGAGATGTGCATTAAGCGTAGATGATATACCATTGAATGCTTCAATGAGTTTAAGCAGCTGCGCAGTAGACGCAGCTGACATACCAGCACCAGGACCATTGAACTCTGTAAATGTACTCATGCAGCACCTTCCTCGCTACTACTATCTTTATTTTCAGCTGCTTGCTGTGATGCTTGTTCAGATATTCTCTGCCCAGCAGCTGCTGTTAAACTGCGCACCCATGTCTTGTAACCTTTAGCAAGGTCACGAGGCAATTCTTTTTCGGTGCGTATGTCTCTCATGAACGCTTCTTTAAGTTGAGCGTTAATGTCTTCCATACTAAGCATTGGTAAGTCCTTTAAGCGGGTCTACCGCATCCTTGAGATTACGCCCATCGGGTGCCTGAAGGTAGTCAGGAATTTTGTAGCCAAGCAAACACTCTGCGTCTTCTTTATACATAGCGCCAACAATAGCAAGGTCAATAATGGCCGCTTGATACACTTTATCTTTGCGAATGCTCTTAAGAGTCATATTGTTGATGGTACATTTTCCGCCGTTCATTAGTCCTCACCTCTATAAAATTTAGCTCCAGGTGTTATAAAACCTCTAGCTTTTAGATAATCAAACTGCTCTTCGGCATGCTTAAATTTACGGTAGAACGCGTCTATTCCACCTCTACCAAGCATATTTTTCTCCGCTAATTTATCAACAAGGTCATCTATCCTGTCAATAGTCCAGCGTCTTTGCGCTTCACGAGTAGCATTATGTTCAGCAATATGCTGACGTTGGCTCTCAGCACTGTTGGCCATGTGCATTTGCATGCGCTGGTCAATTGAAAGTGGTTGCCATACGCGTATAAGATTGCCATCATAGTTTTCCATAATGGTATATCTACCAACAGTAGGGTCATTACCTGCTATATCACCACGCGTGACTTTCAAATCATCAGGTGCATCAGATACATTAAGCACTTTAGTATATCGCTGTACAGGTGGTAGAGCTTCAAGTGCTTCTATATCTTTAAGCAGTGTCTGCTTATTATCTGCTGCAATAGCTGCTGCTTCAACAAGCTGTTCAGCAGTATATTTGCCTGATTCAACAATAATACGTTTCAGACGTTCGTCTGAAAGTATATACTTCATGCCATTTATATCTTTGTCAAGCAGGTCAATAGCCTTCTGCTTAGTATCAATGGCTTTTTGTACATTTCTAGCAGGTCCTTGTTCTGCTCTATAGAGATATTCGCCTGAACCATAAGGTCTACCTGGCAAACCACCTGTATTCCTATCATCAGTGTAAACAAATTTATATCTTGAACCATGTACGGTGCGTCTTATACGTACAAGGTCCCAGAAATAAACTCCAAGCATGTGACGCTCACCATTCTCGGTGTGCATCGTGGTACCTGTCTGAGCAAGAGCAAGAAGCACACCTGCCACTTCTTTAGGAACACGGAAAAATGCACAAATAGTGCCATTCCAGAATTCTACTTTGAGAATCTGATAATAAGCACTATACCATAGCATTTTTATGTGACCGCACCCCTTCTGTGTTACAACCACAGCTTTTGTATTTTTACCAAAAGCGTAGTCGACATAATCAGCAGGGGTTTTGATGTCACGCGAGCGGCCAGATTTGGAATAACCATCCGACAAAGACTCTTCAGATTGCGACCTATAGTAGGTCATGTACTCATCATAATCATTTTCAGGCATCTTATATTCGTTGCCTTCAGATGATGTATAAGTACCCATCTTCGGTTTTTTTGGCGGATGGCGCCAACCCTTGTTTAAGTCCCAATCACGTTCTTTACGTTTCTTGGTAACCTTGCGGAACTCTTGGTAGTCCTCATAGTTCGTAAAAGGGTTTGGCATTCTTCCAGCACTGGCCATGCTATCACACCGTCGGCAGTTTCACGATAGGCTCACGCAGCTTAACAACCGTATACGTGTACGGGTACTCCGTAAACAGAGCGCCCATCTCATGCATAGCAACAGGGATAACGTTCTGCGGGTGACGAATGGTGTTACCATTGTCAAACTGAGCAAGGCGGCCGTCACGCAGCGTGGGCGAACCGAATGTAATGCGCTGTGAAATATCCATCTTCGTGACAAGGTCATTGGGGATGCTAAGTTCCTGGATTTTCGGCGGCGCTGACTTGCCCCATGTTTCCTGAATGTACTTATCGAGCTCAAATGTAGCATTGTCCCAGCAGTTATAGGACAGGTCGTTTTTGGGGCCAATGATAATGACGTCTGTAGGCAGGTTAAGGTCTTCAACAACTTCTTTGACCACCTGGTTACCAATCTGGTAGTCAGTAGATTTGACACCACGCTGATAAACAATCTGGCCAGATACAAAGTTGTCACGCAGTACCTGTACGTTTTCACCCTCTTCATAGCCCATATACTGGCGAGTGATAGGATTCATCCAAATGCCGACATCAGCGAAAGGCACTGTCTGTTTGGTAAGCAGGGCACCATTCATAATGGCGTCGATAACATGCTCACCTTCCTGCTGCAGATAGTAACTACCAGCCTGCTCAACAGAGTACCGCAAACGGTTAGACTGACCGCGGAACGGCATATCAAGACCAAGGCGTGTGTCCATATCAGCAGGGTCAGTATACCACGGGAAGAGGTCAGACAGACCTTCCATAGCGCCGGTGACTGCTGTCGCACCATTGGTATAGGTACCAGTACCAGTAAACTGGTCATAGGTACCCTGGAACGGTCCTGAAGCAACAGTAATTGCGCCGTCAGACCAGTTGCTAAAGGTGTCAGCGGGACGGCCGATGATTTCACGGTTCTGTGCAACTTCAAGGAACTGACCATCTTCCCAGTCGCTAACAGCAGTACCAACAGGAATGAGTGTCAGCATATAAGGCTGATTGTCAAGCACAAGATAGAGTTCAGCAACATCTGCTGCACCCCAAGGGCGCGCTTCTTTTGTCTTGATAAGGTACTTACCACGTTTGAAGTTTGACTGGAAGACGTTCGGCGGAACCTGGATAGTAAATGGGGTTCCAAGCACGGGCGTAAATACATTAGGTACAGGATTCTTTGATACGCCGCAGCGCGGTGCATCGATGCTTGCGCGAATCTGGTGAACAACGCCATAGCGACCATGAATGGCAAAGTTCTTGAAAAGCGCTGCAACATTGTTGCGCAGTGAGTGCATGCGGGTAGCGTAATCGGTTTCAAATGAAGCTCTTTTGTCTTTGGTTTCAAGATTGATGTTCATGTCAATATCGAAACCGTCAGTGACAGTACCATAGGTAGCATGGAAAGTACCATACTCCAGCTCACCGGGCTTACGCAGTCCAACACCTTCTTTGTACACCTGCGAGTTCAGTGTACCACCAGTGTTTGTGTTTGACAGCAGCATGCGGTACTCAAACTTGTCGTTGAACTTCCACTCGCGCTTTTTGCTGCGAATAAGTTTGACAACGTCAGACTGGCAAGGGAAAAGACCGTTAAGCAGGTAGTCAACAATAAATACCTGCTTACTCAAACCTTCAAGTTCGTCTTGTGTGATAGGCATATTCTATCCTCCATATAGTATGTTATGCAGGTACTTTAGTACATAATCCCTGCAAGGGCGCTAATTATATTTTTCTGGCGCATGTCAGAAACCGTTTTCTGCTTCTTGCACTCTGCACAGTTGCAATCAGCAGGATGTTTGTTTTTCTTGTTCTCGTCTGAAAGAATATGTTTATTTTGGCCGGTAGAAGTAAGCTCATCTTCTGCCTCTTCATTGGCATCATCTGCTTCCTGCTTGTTATCAGCAGTCACGATAGCTGTATCATCCTCACCGTCACCATCAGTATCATAAGATTCAACGTCAGTGTCACCATCATCGTTGACGTCAATACGCGTAACATAGCTTGTTATATCATCTGGGTCTTTATCAAAAAGCTCTTGAAGTATACTGCCTAGATATGCACGCTTATCAGAAATCGTTGAATCACTGTCATCAGAGTCTGGGATAACGCTATTAACAGTATCGTCATCGATACTGTTAACAAGGTCATCAATAGTAAAGTCATCAAGAGTAAGGTCCATTAGTTATCTCCTGGCATGCAACCGGCAAGTATGTTTGGATTAACACGCTTAGAACTTCTAGAAGAAGCTATAGCATGTATCTTTTTAAGAGCTGCATCAGATACAACGTAACGAATGTTCTTTATTCTAGCATCACTAGGTGTATCAGGCTCAGGTGCAGGCTCAGGTGCAGGCTCAGGTGCAGGAGCGCCCATATCTGCAGCAGGAGCGCCCATATCTGCAGCAGGAGCGCCCATATCTGCAGCAGGAGCGCCGTTATCTCCTAAATCAGGTGGTTCAAGGTCAAGCGCCATCTGGTCTTCTGACAAAAGCTCATCGGCACGGGCAGCATCGGGATTATCGTCAAGTGCATCTTCAACGTCATCAACAAGCTCTTCAACCTTATATTTCTGCTTTTTAAGGTCTTTGCGCGCTGCTCTGAGACGATAATTAAGCATATCAATCTGGTCAAGCAGCTGGTCAAGAGCACTACGAAGAGTAGCTTCAGTATCTTCTTTTGTGTGTGCACCATTAGTACGAAGAGCTTCAAGAATTTCCGTACCAAGTGAATCATCATTGTCAAACCATGTGCCATGGTCACGCATAAGATTATCCATTGTGAGATAATCTTCTGCGGGAGGCGGTGGCTCCATGGCCGCTGTTGCAGCTTGCTGTGCTTTAAGAGAATCAAGTCCCTGTTCAAGTTCAGGTAGTTCCATGTTTCCTCCAATTATAATAGTATAACAGAAATCAAATCCTGTAAATGTACAAAAATTATGTCACTATACATCCAATGTAGTACTTGTCGTTTTATGCATTCTACCAAGCGCATGTGACCTATTATCTTCACCAGGTTTTTTATTTTGCCAGTTACTGATATAGGTCTTTATTGCGTCTCTAACAAGCTCATTGTAGCTATTTTCAGACATTTCTTGGTTATGCCGCATGCAATAATTTCTAGCAACTTGTTCGAGTAGACGTTCAGCTTGTTCGCATGAACGCCCATCATATAAGTTATCAACGCTGAAATTATCACGCAAGTACTGTTGTAACTTGTTCTTTACAGCAGACAAGTCACCATTAAAATGGCGTTCGTCTGCTTCACGCTGTTCTGCAATCATATCTACTTACGTGTCTCAGCATAATAGTCACCGGCCTTCTTTGCGGCGTCTCTAATACCGCTCCAAGCCCTACCCATTATACCTTGCAATACATTGGGATTAACAGTTTCATCTGGAACTGTAGTCGGGTCTGGTATAGTTGTCTGTGGTGTAGGTACTTCAGCAGGTGCTTCAGGAGCAGTAAAGACGCCAGTAGGTCTACGACTACTTGATTTTGCATTTGTTGGAGCTTCAGTAGCAGGTGGAGGTGTAAGTTTTTTGTTAATAATATCCTGCACAGCCTGATAGCGTGTACCAAGGTTCTTTTTACGCTCATCACCGTTACCCCAGATATTATTACCACTAATAATCTGGTCTGCAACTTCTTCGTCAGTCCAATCTTTATTAGCAGTATAAGGGTCATAGTGGCCTGTAGAAGCTATGGCTGGTCTTGTAACTGCACCTTTTGGCGTATTATCAGCGGAAGCAGACTGTGTATTTGTAGGAGCAGGCTGTGTATTTGTAGGTGCTTCTGTGGTAGGAGCAGGCTGTGTATTTGTAGGTGCTTCTGTGGTAGGAGCGCGAGCCTCTTGTGCTGCTGCCGCTGTATTGGTAGATGTATCTGCGGTGTTTGCGCTAGTATTAGTGGGAGTAGTTGCAGCCTTAGCACCACCTTTACGTGCAGCTTTGTACTCTTGTTTAGCGGCTTTGACAGCAGCTTTATACTGTGCTTGAGCCGCTTTGACAGCGTCTAGATACTTCTGATATTCAGCACTAGGCTGCATACCAGAAGTAGACTGGTTGTATTGTGGTCCCATTGACATTTTATTCGCCTCCTATAAAAGCATTTATTATATTTTTCCATGACGCATTATTATTGTTGCGCCATGAAGTAACTCTTACGCCATACTGCATTGGTGTCTCTGTCTCTATATCCTCTTCTTTTCTAACCGATTCCAATTTATCATGTATGGCCTGCATGGTCTGCTTACTAGCATCAGCTGCTTGGTCATATTCACTTTTTAATTCAGACATTTTTGGACTGTTATCTTTAATGCCATTAATACCTTTCTCTACAGCGTTTATATGGCTCATTGAAATGTTAGTCTTACTAATAGCATCATTATGTTTAGTATCATTCCGTATAATGCCATTAGAATCTATAGCGCCATGCACGTCAGAACTAAGTGCAGCATCAGCAGTGTTATGTCTATCAGACCTGTTGCGTAGAGCACCCGTGCTTTTTGATGTTAGCTTATCAGTATCATCTTTTATATCATTACGCTGTTGGCGGTCAGTAGTTGCGTTAAAATCAATACCCAGCTGCTTGATTATAGCTTCACTAATACGCTTACATGTATCATCAGCACTGTTATGAGTATTTAAATCATTATCAAATTCAGCAGGGTTGTTATACTGCGTTTTACGTTTGCTCATAGCCAATCTCCAACAGTAGCGATATTGACATTTTCAATGCGCTTCCAAGCAGATTTATCACGGTCGAGAAATGCTTCAAACGCAAAGCGTGCTTCAACAAGTTCTTTTTGTACACCCATGACATTACTTTCATTAAGAGCTGAAAACTTATCAGCTAATCTAGCAACGAGATAGCGATACATTTCAGGTATAGGATAGTCTAACTGTGTATCAGGTGTCCAACCAAGCTCCTTTATGCGATTAGCTGTAATAGTGTTGCCATCAGCATCTTTACGTTGATAGGTATCATTGTAATCTATAATGACAGCAGCGAGGCCTGTTTTATCATTCCAGTGACAATCAATATATTCAACGTTAGAGTTACGCCCAGTAAATGCGAATGGATTATACTTATTAAATTGCCTGTCTTTATCCAAGAAACCAGATATATGCTCACCTGTAAGGCTCTGCTCGTATGTTATAAAAATATATGGATAATCACATGACAAATAAACGACTTTCCACTCGCCATCAGATTCGTCGTCAAGAGGTGCAGCAGTTACATATTCAGTAATATCTTCTATATCAAAAGTACCACGGTGCTGTACTTGCCATGTAGTGACTTTTGAAAGCTCTTCACGAGTAGCAGTGGTTATGTCTAGTACCTGAGTAGTACCATTATCATCTTTGTACAGCCCACGTACTTTGAAGTAACCGTAAATGTTATTACGCTTTGTCTCGTACTCTTCATAAAGTTTCGGGTCACGATTATGATGAGTAAAGAACAGTTGCTTTGGCTGTGGTACAAAATATAGCCAAACCTTTTTACGTTCAGCATCTGGACAATAAAGGTCAGTACCACTAATACGGTACATATTAGATGATGTAAGTTCAGAAGTACCTGCATCTCTAAATATAACTCTGTCAAAACCAGTAGGTGATTGAGCAGAATATATCTGCACAGTGCTCTTAACGAATGGTGGCAGTTTTGTCAACTTCTTAGTTATCTGTATGTTTGTGCCATAATAACCATCGTCAATCATTGCCATACGACTATAAATATCTGACCAAGCATAGTTCAAAAAATTCAGACAATCTGAGAATGTAAAACTGTTTAACGCCTTGATTTGAGCAAGGCGCATAGCATCTTCAAGAGCATCAGAAGCATAGTGACGTGTATCAATTTGTAACATAACTAGCCTCCAATATCAATTGTACCACTTGCCAAATGAACCTAGCATGCTACTAAGATTCTGCTGGTTAAGGAACATAGATGATGTCGTTTGTGCAAGGTTGTATACAAGTGGTGCCATATTCGGGTCAGAGCAGTTTGAAGCTGCCTCACTAGCAAGTCTACTCATCATTATCTGTATATACTGTGGCGATACACCCATACCAAGCGCACCAGACATGTACTGGCCAAGTGTATCGCCAAGATTAAGGCAGTATTTACCGAGACGCGTTTTAACATCAATACCATACTCAGACATAAATTTAGTAGCTACCTGACTCCAGTATTGCTGCCAGCTACCTGTATACTGAGTATCTCTAAATATATTCTGCCAGATACGTGACTGCTCTTCGTTATTTTTACCTGTGAGCATTTCCATATCCATAACGTTTCTATCACGTGCTTTTTGTAGTTCAAGGCTATAGTCTTCAACATTAGCTTGTCTGTTAGCATCGCGATTACGTGCATAAGCATCAACGGCTTCATTAGCACGCATCTGGCGCATTTCCTGTGTTTCTATGCTAGGCCACTGTTCAATATGACTCTGTTGAAATTCGTTTGTGCCAAACTTACTATTTGTACGGCGACCTATAGACGGCGGCACATAGCGCACTTGATTATTGAATGCGTCAGCAGCGCGTGACAAGCGCTGAGTAGTGTCAAATGATTTACCATTCAGGTTACCGCGTGGATTGTTCTTTGCAAGATTCCAGTTATAGTATTCATAGGCACTCTTTTTCTTACGAGGGTCATTTTGATAACCAGATACAGTTCTATCTAGCCACTCAGAGGTAGTAGCAATGTTATCTTCCTGAGCCTTTTTATCATGTAAGCCTTCAGCTTCTTTTTTCTTTTCCTCGACATCAGCAGGTGCAACAGCTTCAAAACCCCATCTGTTTATATTATCACCCTGATTATATGGGCTTTTATCTGTAGGAGTAGGAGTAGCAGCGGCGGCGGGCTGCTGCCCACTAGATGGAAATAACGGGTCAATATGTATATCCATTAACGTGCCCCCGGCATATTGATAAATGAATATGCTTGATACTTAGCATATTCAGCATTTATGACATTTATATCATCATCTTTGCATATAGGCTGCGCTTTGTACTTTTCCAAAAATAGCACATATTCATGTGGGTTTTTATTTGGAAGTTCTCTAACACGAGCAGCTAATTTATTCCACTGATTTACGTAGTCGTTTAATTTCTGTTTATCAGGGCTAGCATTAAGCTGCTCTTCAGTAGCATAATGCTGCGCAATAAACATTATGCCACTATAGGCGTTCTTAAGACCATTATACAAACTAGTACCACCGGCACTATCATCAGTAATTGTATCTAATGTAGACCGCTCTTCTTTACTACGCTGAACGTCTAATTTATCTTTAGCAGTAATAGTATGCATATTACGCGCAAGTAACATAGCAGAACGTTGTATACTTGTTATAGCGGGGTTAGCGGGGTTAGCAAGATTAAGGTTTGATGTTATGGTACTACATAGCTGCTGTACTTTAATATATGTTTGCTTGTCATTGACAGCCCAGTAATCTATGTATTTCTTAGCTTGTCCAGCATTAATGCTATCAGTACCGAGAATCTGGCGCAATTCCTGTGCAGCTTGCTCCTGTTCTGGAGACATTGCGTACGCAGCTTCACGTTTTGCAGTTTGCTCTTTTTGCTCAGCTGTTCTAGCACGCGCTGCGTCACGGCCAGCAGCACCAACAAGATTATTCCAAAACTGTTGGCCAAAAAGCCCTTTTCCATTATCACCCAACTTTGGCCTCCAGTTCAAGCAGACGGCGAGCAAGGTCACCTATGACACCAGCATTGACAAGTGCAAGACGATTACCATCAACCACTTTAGTGCCATTAGAAGTTTCTTTAACACAATCAGGTGCTACTTTCTCAATATCCTGTGCCATTGGACCCTTATGATATTCATTAGGGTCAATAGAAGGGTCGATATCTTTTGCACTTTCTTTGTATGTATAAAGATAGTTACGCAGGTTATCTGCGTAGTCCTTTACCATATCATCATTCCAATCATCCTCATCCTTAAAAGGATTCTTGAACTCACCGTCTTTGCCGTAGTTCATGGCAAGAGTAGCAATGGCAATATCATCACCATTAAGAGTATCTTTACTTGCTAAACAGCGTAGAGTCTTTTGATGCATATCAGAAATGATTGCGTTATTAAACTGCTGTTTAACAGCAGGTAGTACCTTTGGTATCAGGTAATCAAGAGACTCCATAAATAGCGCAGTCATAAAGTCTTCAATCATAATCGAAGTTTACTCCATACTTTTGAAGCTGCTTTTGTGAATCATAAAACTGACCATTAGGACGCTGCCTAAGCAGTAGTTCAGTCTGGCGATTCTTTTCTTTTGTTGACTGTACATTATTAACTGTCTGCTTAATTGTATCCTGTACTGCATCACCAACAAGTTTCTGAATAGCACCTTTAGCTACCAATGGTGTGCCAAGTATAGCACCGCCAGTAGCATATGGGTTACCATACTTTGCAATAGCTTCTTGTGACATACCATTGCCCTGATTAGCCATAGCCATGAGTGCATTTCCAAGAATACTATTCTTAGTGCCAAGCGCGTTGCCTACAGTACCAGCAGCATTGGCAAGAACGTTTGCAGCGTTCGCTGCCACCATCTCACCTTTACCAGTCCTATAGCGCTTGAGGTCCTGCTCAAGTTCAGCTTTTTTAGTTGCCTGCTCTGCTTCTTTCTTAGCAGCTGTCTGCGAACCATCCCAATCGATATTGTCAAGAATGGTATCAAGCATACCAGGTGTTCCTGGTTTATTACCAACAGCCGGTTGCCCCATAAGTTTACCCATAGCTTTTTTATATATGGGTGATTTTTTGTCTAATATCTCTTGCATAAAGAGTTTAGCGCCGGCTTCAAGTATCATACCTGATATATCAACTGCCATGTGAACCTCCTAATATCTAATGCTGGATAGAGCAGCAATGATGTTTTTCTGGCGTGCATCAGATTCTACATGATACTGCCCATTTGAGTCTACTGTATAGTTGCTTTTAGCATCACCACCAAACTTAGCAGCGCGGCCAGTACGTAATTCGTTAAACGCATCCTGCGCTTTTTGACCGTTCTCTTTAATATAAAGAGCTTCCCAGCTTTTAGCTGATGGGTCCTGCTTGTCATATTTCCAACGAGCTACAGGTTGCAGACCGTATTTCTGTTGTATATATTGTGCAAGCTCAGCATCAGGTGCACCTGAATTCGGCGGACCACCGCCTTCAGGATTGGAACGTAAATCATCACCTTTAGATGAGCCAAGCAGCCAGTTTATAACGTGCTGATGGTCACCCTCGGGCATTTGAGGTTCATCGTTACTAGGCTGCTCAGGTTTAGTATCAGTAGGGTTAGTATCAGCAGGTTTAGTATCAGTAGGGTTAGTATCAGCAGGTTTAGTATCAGCAGGGTTAGTATTAGCAGGTGGATTAGTATTTGTATCACCACTAACAGTTTCGCCTTTGGATAAGCGCTCTGCCTCGTCATTACGTCGCTCTACTTCCTTCGCCTGGTAATCTGTGACATTAGCATCAGTACGCTCCTCTTCAGCAGTTTGCTGAGCGCCATATTTTTCACGCTGCGCATCAATGCCTTTGTCACGCTGCTGCAATGTAACGTCCTGCTGTTTATCGTAATCAGCTTGAGCAACACCACGCTCAAGTGCAGCGGCACCTGCAGAAGCATTACCCATATTACTAACTTTCTGAGCATTCTCAACAGCGCCTTTAGCTACAGCATTTTTATCCGCCTCATCGCGGTAGTTACGATTAGCGTTCTGCATGTAGGCTTGCTCGTTTTTCTGCTCAGCAGCAGCTTGCTGCTCGTGTAAAGCAGCTTGATTACGCAGACCTGTTGATGCACCGCTCTTATCAATATAGTTTCTATTTGCCCAGTTGTTAAGACCTGTAGCTATGGCATTGCGTGTAGACCTTTTTATACCAACAATATCAGTATCATTTTGCCCATCAGTAGACTGCTGCCCATTAGTAGACTGCTGCCCATTAGTAGACTGCTGCCCATTAGTAGATTGCTGCCCATTAGTAGATTGCTGCCCATTAGTAGATTGCTGCACATCAGTAGATTGCTGTTGTTTACTTGCTTCTTCCTGTTTTACCTGTTCAGCTGATTTAATGGAGCCGTCTTTTGATACATACTTGTCATTGATAGCAGTCATTGCCTCTTGATATTTAGCTTCAGCCTGTTTCAATTTATCACTGGCTTGCTTGATAGCAGCTGCACGCTCATTAGGGTCAGTAATAGTCTGTGCACGAGCATTTTCCTGAACAGATGCTTCCTGCGCTGCTTTGAATTCTATACTTGCAGCGGTCTTTTCGTCCCACATCTTTTTACGCTGCATGTTTCTACTAATAACACTGCCTATTGTTGAACCGCCTGCCATTTCTACACCTTATATAATCATATCCCATAAATTATAATCTGTAAATATACAAATTATACTCAACAAAAAGTAATTTGTTTAGTTAAAACAAATTATATCTCATTCATAGACTGCACATCAACTTGCTGCGTAAGCTGTTCTGTGCGTCTTTCTGTAACTTGCTTGTATTCTACACTAAGGCTAGATATACAAATATACTGGTCTGACCAAATATGCAAGCGCTCTCTATTACCTGCACCACACTCACCTGTATATCTAAAACTGTAATAGCCGTAGCAACCAGTACGCGTAAATAATTCCTTGTACAAGAATATATGTGTAGGTCTAGCAGAGATAACCTTACCGCCTGGTGTCATAGTCTCTGCCTGTATATTAACAACAGCGTAGTCATTAGTACCGTATAACTTATCCATTTCAACAGGCCAACAGAACGTTATAACCCATTCATACATGTTATCAGTATCTTCGTTTGTACCAAGCGGTGCTGTGACGAGCAAGAACGGGTTATGTGTCCAACCTTTAACAAGTACTTTATCTCCAATATCAATATCTACTTGCTCATATGTAGCGCGATATTTGCGGAACGGATGATACTCTTCACGCGGTACACGTGTCCAAAGACCATAGTTTGCTTTAATCTGGTCAAGCATATAATCATCAAATACAAAACGATTAACTATACATCTATTTGGTCCTTGGTATACAACACCCATTGGCATACTAAGTGTTCTAAACCAGCTACGAGTATTATAAATAGTCTCTATAGGCGGACATACTTCACCTATAAACTTGCCGTCTTTTAAACGTGGAATGATAACATTGTCTGTCTCATCCTCATCATCAATAACAGCAGGGTCAAGGCGAAGGAACGTGGCCAGACATGGCATAAGTACTTCCTGGTTTACAAAATCATAGCGACCATTTACTACGTCACGGAAGCGTTCTATCATGTCGACAACATCGAGGCTAGAACCGCCTGTAAACATGTAGTATTGTCTTGTTGCTTTTGAATAGAGATATGCCTCATATGGTGTAGAACCTATAAATGTCAAGCCTAAGCATGGCACAATTTCTTTTACAATTGTTACACCATGCTCGCCAGTTAATGAGCAAATATACTCACTAGTATACCGATAAAGCTGCTTACCTATGGCAAAATCTACTGACAATGGTGCCTTATACGCTGTCTGTAAATCACGATTATCTGTAGTAAGTGTTGTTATACCATCAACAACTGATAAGCTAACAGCGGCTATTGTCTTTACAACAGCAGGTAACGTACTTACAAACTCAGAGAATATAGGCATTGAATAGCGACGCGCATCCTTATCTTCGCCTATAGAACCTGCAGTAAGACCTTTGTTTTCACTAGGCTGTGTCACAAGAGTAAATACTTTATCATTTATATCACCATAATTAGCAACACTCGGGTCAGATTTGAAATTGCCAAGATACTCGTTTAATGGCATCTTGTTGCTACGCTTAAAGCGGTCATTAACAAGGAAACTATAAAGCCATGTTCTGTGTTCTTTATTCATGCCTGCAGCGCCAATCCATTCAACTACGCGATAGCCAAATCCATCACAAGCATGATACGCTTTACGTTCATAACAGCAATTGATACCTGTCTGGTTAAGCAAGAGAGCGGTGGGTGTTATTGCCCAAGGACGCATATATTCACGTGATACACCCCTCTTTACCTCGATAGCTGTATAAGGTGCTGCAACACCACAGAAACTGTCACTTATAACAATGTTGCTATATTCACCGTCAATGAGCTTTGTATCTTTACAGCTTACCCAGGTAGTCATACCTACAGAAGCTGTCTGGCCTATTTCCCACTGTTTATCTATAATGTAATCTTGGAATGGAGGCGTTGGGAATACAGGTTCACTCACACCTATATTCTCATTACGAAACTGCTCTTTAGGCAATATGCTTTCGCATCCTATTACAGCAGCCATATCAGCAGGTAGTGTCTTTTTAGACTGCTCACCAGCGCAGTTAATGTTCCAATAAGCCACATTGCCTTTAAAACGACCTTTAACAGATTCCTCTTGGCTTGACGTAATAACACCAAAATTTGTAGACACTGTACCAAAAGTAACACTAGAAGCTTCTTCTATAGGCATCATAGATGCTATAGGCATACATATATACCATTCCGTGTTTTTACTTACAGCAGTAACTCGCTCATCTACAACTGTGATAGGAGTATCAACACCAAAGCATGGCCACATAAAGCACTCACTTTTTGAACCATAACGATGTTTACCCTCAAGGTCATATGCATGTTTAGACATACGGTATGTAATAGATACGTTACACTTATCTGCACCAAGGCCTTCAAGAATAGTTGGCATCTCTTCCAGACAAACCTCCATTGCTGTGAGTGCCGCTTTTGCAACATAGTAGAGTGCTAAAAGACCTGTTGCTATAAGTTTGTATGGTAAATCACCGGGACCACTTCCCATAACAGAAGCACCTTCGCCAGATTTATATGTATCAGCGGAATCATAGAGTGCCTGAGTAGCAAGCTCCATACCTCTATGTTCTATTTCTAGCTGAAACATCGTAAGAGCACTTATCTTATAGTCACAAGCAACTTGAGATATTTCAGTTTGATTGCTTGTAGCAGATTGTGCCACAACCTGTGCTACAAAGTTATGATTTACCCAACCAGGACCAGCTTCAACATGCTGTTTATCGCTAGTTGAATAGAACATATCAAGCGTAAGTACACCAGCAACAGCACTAGAACAAGCTGCAGATATACCATTTAATGTGTTATCTACTGAAGACATGGTATCCATGTTCTGTAAAAATATCTGTGAAAATTTTCTACCGCTATCAGACATAGTTGTTTGATTATTATGCATGTTGACCTGTAAATTTTGCGTTGCAAAGTCAGCTGCAGATACGCTCACCTGAACAAGCGCTGCTATAAGAGAGTTCCATGCATTGTTAATAGATGCTGCTTGCCGTATATTTATAGCATTGAAACTTATTTCATCTGCACTTTCAGGAGACTCTGTTTTTATGTTTTGCTCTTCAGCAGGGTCGTTAATAGATGTTCCTCTACCACCAGTATTACTAGATGTGTTTTCTGTAGACATATCTTTAGACTGATGTATAGATGAACTGTTATAATGTACATAAGCATACTGTCCAAGTGACTGCTGTTCATATATACCCGAATTAAACTTAGGGGCCAGCCCAAATATCATTGGTTCACCTGCTAAAGCAAGTAGCACATTAAGCGTAACAACAAGAGTACTTTCAAGAATAGACTGGTCACCACCAGGTTGAGGGAACATAGTATTAAAAGGCAGTACATAAGGTATGTACTCAGATAGTGTGCGATTTGCAAACGACCCAGATGCATATTTCTGTGCCAGGTTATTATTTAGTGGTAGTTCGTGAATAACCCAATTATTAGAATCCCATGTAAGATGAGAAACAATAGAAGGTACATTCTTTGATATATACCATTGCTGCTCAGCAGTGCCAACAACCATAATATCCTGCGCCCCAAGACATTTAATCTCATATATCTCAGCTTCTGTTTTAGCAAAGAAATCGCGCACACTTTTCAGCGGACGGTCTTGCGTTATAATATCACCTGTCTGGTCAGTCTCCCAATCAAATGTAGCGCCGACAGTATCAGGATAAGAAACTGTTTTATTAAGCAGTGCTGTAAGTGGCAGTAATACCTTACTAAAGCCACCTTCAGAGACGCTATAGCAGGACGTAGGTATCTCACCGCCAGTAAGACAACCATCAACACCGACAAAACCATAGCCCTGTAAAACACTAAAACTGCCAGTAGTAAGATTTATCTTTACAGCCCATTGGTTAAAGTTATTATCATAATGTATACCAAATAATAGATAGCCATCGCGACAAGTAGATGTCAACTTAGACTGACTGAGAAAGTTATCTATATTAATATTTGAATATGTGCAAAGAGCACTATTACCATATGTCTGCATAAGCGCTGTCTGTATAGTCTGTTTATATATAAACAGACTTATAGACAACTTACGAGACATATTATTAAGTGGGTCATACACTTGCAGAATAAAAGTAGTACTGGTAGTTTTTTGTAACGTCCAAAAATACGCTTGCGCACCGGCGTAAGCAGATGACATACCATAACGAGCTATTTCATTATACAGTATATCGCCACGCAATGTTTCAGAAGCATCTTCCCAGATATCACCATTCCAATCATCCAACTGGTCTGTTTTTTCACGCAATATAAACTTTGACTGTGTTAATGCAAGTATGTGCGTACTATCTACCCACCAGAAATTTTCAGTAGCAACAGTCGTATCCCACTGCTGTTTCAAAAACTGATACTCATTATCAGGGTCAATGTTTGCAATCTGTATTTGCTGCATCTCAGGGTCTTCAACAAAAGTATATTTGTACTGCATGTGAGACCGCTCAGATGTATTAAACAAACCAGTAGCCGATATATCAATAGTGTAATCAACACCGTCAACAGTAACAACTACTTTATCAGCATATATCTGTCTGATAGTGCAGTTTTCTGTTTTAAACGCGCCACGAATAATAGCATTTAATACCAGTTTATCATATACATCTACACTAGCTAAATAAACAGTATCTGATTCTTTAGACATGTTTATGATATTACCACGATAAGCAACAACAAGAGAGCCTATATCAATAGATATAGTTTTATCACCACGCTTAGCAGTATAGATAGAGCCATTTATTTCTGTTATAGTAGCTTCATTATTTTCTATATACGGCAGTGCTGTTGAAAGATTATAAGTAAGAGGCACTGTAACAGTAGTAGCAATGCTTTTAATAGACCTATCACCAAAAGCTACTACTGCATTATAGCCGTCAACAGTATAACTGTTACCATCTATATTGATAGAATTATCAACAGATTCGAATGTGCCATCAATAGAGATATTACGGAATTTAAAATGTAGTGCTTGTGTACCAGTAAAAGTACTACCACTAAATGACATAACAAGGTCATCGAAAGTAAACTGCAGGCTGTCTTTCCAAGACTGTAATACGTTAAAGAACTCATGTCCAGATGTCATGTTATCTGACCACGCAGATGTCATACCAGTAATATAAGAATAACTTTTACCTGTGCCCTTTATTGCAAATTTTGTCGTGTAATCAGTAGCAGTACTACCTGTTGAAAATGCCTTACAGTGACCATCTACACTATCTATCTGGTTTATATCATCATTATAAATATAGCCAGGTATATAATAGTCATAAGGCTTTATATCATTACTATCATAATCGTTCTTCCAAAGTGCATAGAATAAACGAACGTCATCGTTTTTAACTTTAGCAGCTATTGTAAAACTAGCATCGTCTACAGTAGAATCGTCAGAGTTAATCTGCATTATAAGAGAGCATAATGCAAACTCAAAATAATCTGCGTCCTTACTATTTCTTGCACGGTCACAATAAGGCTGGTTTGGGAATGCAAGCGAAGCGTCAGGAGCAGGTGTTATTGTTATTTTACCATCGTGTGTTTTACCGGCACCATCCTTAAAAGTAACAGCATTTGTTGAAGTAAGTTTATCTTCCATTGACAGCACAAACTGCCAATTCATATTGAATGCACCTGCAACTATATATGTACCGTCTTCTTTTTCATGTGTACAGCTATATGTTGTCTGTATGTTACCATAATTTACACTTGGCTGCTCAGATACAGATAGCTTCATAGTATCATAATCGTAGTCAACCACATAATAAGCGTAACCAAAAAGTATACCATCAATAGGCGCACCTTCCATATGTAATTTACCAGACAGCCTGCCAGTAGGCTCCTCAATGATATGCATACGCTCTGCTGATATTGCTACATCATCATGTGTAAGATTATGCACAGTGATATTTGAATCTATATTACTACTTGTTGAATGTGCATAGCGAAAATCTATATCACTTACTGCAAAGCTAAGAGTTTTTATATCATCATTGGAGACTTTATTCTTGCTAAAGTAGTATATTACTATTTCAGGTTTGACGTCCCATATATACCAATAGTATATAGTATCATTTTCATCAGTCCAAATGTCTGGGTCACAATGAGTCAAATCGCTATAAATAGAATAGTCAGGAAAGTCGCCAGCAATAATAAAACCGCGCGCATCAGAGTAAACAGCATAGGAAGGCGGTGTATAACTGTCAGATTGCCAGCCTTCATCATACTCTACACTATGCTCCATGTAAGTAGCAGATGTATATGAGTTATACCATGTATATCCAGCGATACTACCACTATGTTCTGCATTTTCTATTTTAAATGGGTCATCATATCCAGATGGATATACAGGCTCGTCATGATTGTCTAAAGGCAAATCAATCATTGTAAAATAGTAGTCTGTCTGTGAAGTTGCACCTGAAGCAGCATCAGTATAATAAAATCCTTCATTCCAAGTTTTTCCAAGCTCAGTATGCTCATCAAGCCACTTAGAGTTCTCTGGTAATGATACTTTTACTGAACATGTAACTTTTAATTTCCTATATTTCCATTTCGATTCTGTTGCTTGAAAAGTGCCTTTATCAAATGCCGCCCAATAAGATGCCTTGATGGTCTCACCAGTACCATCATAAAGCTGTAAAACACCACCAGATGTAGCAGTAAAAGTTATTTTGTAAGAAGTGTCCGACGAAGCAGGGACATCAAGAGCAACATCTTTACTATCTATAGGAGACACGCCTACACCATAGGCAAATTTAAAAAGTAAGCCATACCAAAATGGCAAAGTACCTCTTACAAATATAGGTTGTGTAGATTTTAAAGTAGAACCTATACCTGTCGCACTAAAATTATCAATGCCATTTTTATTTAAAGTAGCATTATCATTGATAATATAACCACTATCTTCAATAAGCGGTGCTACTTTTAAGTTATACACAGTTGGATAAAACTTTTCAGTTGTTACTTGTGTGCTTATAGAGCCTACATAATTACGTGTATATATACCACTTATAGTATTATCTGTTAATGTAACAGGTACACTAGTACCATTCACAGACATAACACTTGAACCAGCAGTATAGCTAATGTCATTCGAACCATCCCACTTATATATACCATCGGTAAATGTTAATTTATCTGCAAACTTTTCAGTGCCATTATAAATGTCATCGAATGCATATAGCTTTAATGCAAATACTTCATGCGTTGTGGTATCAATAATTGTTATAGTGCTTTTGCCATCACCAGAAACTACCCAGTCTACATCAAGTGATGGACTGTGTGTTATGTTACCTGTTACAGTGTTTATTGTGATATTAAAAGGCGTACCATTAGGAAGTGTATCACTTATATAAGTAGTATTACCGCTCAAATCATTGATGTTTGCTACATCAGAACAACTAGAAGCATAGTTCCAATAAACTTTTGCATAGTCAGTTACCTTGTCATTATTAACTTTTTGCAGCTGCAAAATATACGCAGGATTATTGTTTAGCTTACGACGAAGCACTGTGAAGCCAGCAGGAGATGTTTCTACACTGAAGTTATCAAACTCGAACTGATATATATCGTTGCCTACTGCCCAGCCATCATGCTCGTAGCGCAGTGAGCTCGGAAGATAATGTCCCTGGTATCGCTGTCTGTTGTGCTGGAATTTTGGTTGTGTTATAGGAACAAGCATATCAGATGATTTTATATCAAGTTCCGATGTAAGAGAAATTTCTGCCTTCTGTCCGCCTTCCATGGTAGCTCCTTAAAGATTTATCTGTCCCTGTTTTACTGCATCAATATATGCTGATATAAGGAACATGTGTATGGTATCAGGTATATCAATACCAAGTGCTTCAAACTTAATAAGCAATGAAGCAACAGCTGTTGTAACATTAGCAGGGTCTATAAAGTATGGCATGGTAAAATATGTTGTTTTACCATTTATTACGTCAAGCACAATACGTGCTGTAGCAAGCTCATTATAATCAGTCGGCGTTTCTTTCGCCTGTTCCTCATTTGATAACGGGTCATTAAGGTGTACAGGTTGTAAGTCAATGTAGCACTGTTCAATAAGCCTTGATACAACAGGCCAGTCAACAGTACGCCTATCACCAGACATCTCAGGAAATTTTGCAAAGAAGTCAACATACAGTTTCAACGTATTTTTAATGAACTGTGACATGCCAGCCATCTGTGCCTGGAACACACTATCACGTGTTTGGTCAAGTGCGATGACAGCAGCTGCAGAGCGCATGTTTTCCATATCAAAACTAGCGTTCTGTATACCAGCGAGTTCATACATAGCTGTCTTATATTCTTGTATCTGTGCTGATAGCTGTGGGTCAAGAGGTGTCGGGTTAATAACAGTCATCAGTTCTGTAGCAGAACGTGTACTATCAATGTACAACGCTTCACCAGCACCATTAGTAAGTGACTTGATGGCAAGGTCGACGTCACTACTGAATACAGGCACACTACCTTTATACATACGTACAAGCTGCTGTATCTTTGCAGCAATCTTGTTAATCTCACGTTGTATAGGGTAGAGCATATCAAACTCAGAAGCAGTAGTAAAACGTGAGAAGCCTGTATCCCATTGGAAAGTAGCCACAAGAACTGTATCGAAGGGATAGTCGCGCTCTGGTAATGTTTTATTGTCTATTGTTACATAGACTTTCTTTTTAATACAGTCAAAGAACATCTTAAAGTCAACAGATGACTTACTAGATAACGATTCCAACATCTCTGTTTTCTGCTCATCATTTAAACCAATGAGATATTTTAATGCCTCAGATGTTGGGAATGAGTAATCACGGTAAAGCATTTGTTTTACCTTACGCTTATTAAACTGGCTTTCAAACATGCCGATTTCATAATCATTGGCTTTGACCATCTCACCAGTATATGGGTCAATAAATACGTGAGAATAACCAAGAATAGCAGCGTTGTGAAATGCCTCAAGACATGTACGATTATGGTCGTCGTTACGTATATACATGCGTAGAATACGCTCGACCTCATCTTTATAAACTATATACTCATAATTCGGGTCTTCAGACATTAGCATAGGTACAAAACTAATTGTACCAAGACGAGATGTTATCTGGTCTACAATCTGCTTGAGATAATTATAATTAGTACCTGTACCAGTGTCCGTACGCTCTTGGTCCAACGATGTAAATGGCTGAACGTTATATGACGCATTGCTATATTCAGATGTTTTAAGAGACGGAAACATCTTGTTATAGAATGCACAAATCTTCAAGAACTCACGAGAATACTTTGATTCTATGATTGAGTTTAGCCTGTGAAAGTCTACACTTACACCTTCAGGTATTTCCCAATCATCAGACTTTTCACCAGGATAAAGAGTAGGACGATACTCTTTATTTATCTTATCCTCTATCCAGTTTATTTCCATAGCTACCTTCTACTATTTTGCCGGATATAACGCTCCACAGCCAGGTCATCATCAAGATGGTCAAAGATATTATCAACAGGGGCAGTTTTTAATGCACTATCATAGGACAGTGTCATTTTACTACCACCTGCATCTGTGAGTTCTAGCGTCAAAGGTGTACCAGCATCCTTTGACGCTTTAACAAGAACGTAAGACAAAAACTCGTAGGACCATTTCTGCTGCTCAAGTATCTTTATAGCCTTACGCCGTTTAGCCTGCTCGTAATAAATCTCAACAATTTTACGAAACAGGCTAGGTTCTTTTGATGCTTTGTTCTTTCTCATCTCAAATCCTCAAGTGCACTGACAACATTAGCATTTACCGGTGCGTGCCCAAGTGTTGAAACACTTGTCTTAGGTTTAGGCGCACCTTTTGTATAGTCTTTAATCTTTGGCACATCATCATAACCCATATCAGCGAGCGTTTTATCTGCATCGCCTGACTTAGCTATCGCTTGCCGCAACGCAACGAGCTTTGAAAGATTCGTAGTGTTTGACAGACCACGCTTTGTATTCTCAGCTTCACGCTGCTTAGCAAGTTCAATACGATGGTCAAGTGTTGCCAACACACTACGTGTCCTGGCAACAGTCTCTTCTTTAGATTTATCTTCAGGAGATGCTACGGGTGCAGGTGCTTCAGGAGTAGTTACCTGCTCGGATACTTTTTCAGGTTCACCCACTTCGTTCTTTTTATACGTAGCAACATAGACATCGTCCTTTTTACCACCTAAACCCGCTGCAGCAACTGAAGCATTGGAGCCCATTTTCTGTGGACTATAACCACCTTTCTTAGCCTTATATGCACTAAGTACATCAGGCATGTAGTCCATAAACTTTCTCTGATGTAGTATTACGCCTTCTGGTGCATCAGGGTCCGCTTCAAAATCATACGCAAGTGTGCGGAATGCTTCAGGGTCAATGTTTGCTGCAACATCTTTAACACCCTCCTGACTATTATCTACACCATAATAAGCAAGCATGTCATCGAGCTGTTGAAAATCTTCAGGAGTACGCTTATTAAGCGCAATAGCATTTGCACGCTGACCTGGTGTTTTATAAAGGTTAGCGATAGCATTTTTACGAGCCTGATTCAACTGACCACTTGTAATAGCACCTTTTTTATTGTCCAAACCAACAATGCTATATTGTTTAGTTTTTCCCTGTTTAATGGCTTTAAGTTTCTGGTCAAGAGCTTTCTGTATTTTCTTACTGACTTTATCACCTACACGCTCCTGATAGTACTTATCACTAGCCAACAATGGCGTAATAGAGTCAATATCCTCTTCAAGGGCAGCTGCCTGTTTGTCACGAGCATACTGATGTAACAATTCACGCAATGTAAAGTGTGAACCATAAGGGAACTTCTGCGCTCTTGTTATAGGGTCAATATATGAATGTTTTGTTCCTTCAGGAAGATTCAACTCTGGCAAATAACCTTTATCTGCCAACTTCAACTCACGCACGTTATAATCATAAGGAACCTCATCAAAGTCATACTCGTTAGGGTCATTAATATCCTGATTTTTATGAGGTACTACAGCAATGGTGCCATCCCAATCGGCAAAACGTGGCGCTACTCCCCACCTGTCAAAATCATACTTTGCTAATGGTTTACTGTGCATATCCATTACATTTTTGATATTTTCCAGAAGAGCATTCTCATCACCGGTTTCATTGTAATCATCGAACACCTCCTGCCACTCAGGATTGTTTGTGTTGAAAGCAGGTAATGTTTGTATACGAGGAACAGGTACAAATATTTTTTTACCTTTCTTATTCAGCATAGGTTTGCCAGTAATATTTGTACGCGGCACAAAGAAATCTGTTATACGCGCACCGTGCCCTTCAGGGTCCTCCTTCCAGTTATAATCCGGGTCACGATATTCTCTTATCGGACCGAAGATAGGAGAAAAATCGCCACTTTGGTTAAGGATGGCTGTCAATTTGCGCGGCACACCATATGACTGAGTAGTATTATTTTCGTATACTGGGTCTTCTTTGACAAGTAAATCATGTGTAGTCTTATGCCGCCACTTACCATCATCATCCTGGTATGCTACATCTTCTACACTATTGCCCGGCAGTTTGTATACTTTACCGTTAGCATCTTTGAAAGAATAATCATAGTTACCTTCACCGACACCAGCCGTACGCACTGCGCCCATATACATAGGGTCATTTGCTATATCATTAGGTGGTGTAGAGCTACTACCTGTACCAAGTACCTTAGTAAAACCTGTACCAGGGTCAACAGCAAGATACTGGTAAACAGGCGCTTTTGTGCGAAGAATAGCATCTGCCGGTCCACGTGTAGTTGCATCATGTAACTCTTCAAGAGTATTAGCTCTGTCTACTTTATCAAGGTCCCAAGTACGAGGGTCGGTTTCATACTCACCTACGTAACTAACATCCTCACCTTTTGAATGCGCAAGCCTAGGCAGGTCGTACTTCCAGAGCTTGATAAATTCCGGCCCGAATGGAATAGAAGATGGCAAAATATCCTGGCTCACAGGTGTTCTGTCATCGTACTCACCGTATAACTTAAGCATAGGTGCTGCACGGTGTAATGCTCCGCTACGAGTCCAAAATGAACGGTCATAATCATTAGGCAATGTAACTCTTACCTGCATTTTTATCCTCCAATAACATTCCACAATGCATAACGCATTGCTGGTAGTAAGTCAGGGTGATACGCTTTCAAATCAACCTCACTATATACTTCACCATTAGGTCCACGTTTACATATCGTGCTATCAAGTTCGCGTGCACATTTACCACCTTTAATAATAAGTAAGTCACCACGACGTAGCACATCACGTATTTTATCATACATTATAGTCTTATCAGTTTTATGTGCATTAGCAATCTGTAGCTTCAGCTCAGCATAATCTTCCTCGTCACCATCAAATTGACGCTTACCTGTAAGGCGTATATTAAGATTAAAATAGTCTGTCAAATGCTGGTCACTATCATCAGCATCCCAAAGAATACGCTTATTTGCTTCCTTCAAAGACAGACTTGGGAAATAGTCCAATGCGGCGTACCATGCTGCTCTTACCTGGTCAGCAAGATACTCTAGCTGTGATACAGCCAAATGCATTATATCAAGGCGATTAAACTTAGTTTCCCAGAACTGGTATCCTTTACCATCATCGTCACTCCACACAGCACCCCAAATTGTATCATTGTCACCAACACCATAGTCAATACCAAACACGATACGTGTAGGCTTTATCACTGGAAGTGCTTCTGCTGGGTCATAGCAGTGGTAATCCGGATAGAGTAATAAGTCCTCTTCATAAGCCCATTCGCCATTGTACTCACGACGTGCAAATGATGACGTCCAATCAAGTCCTTTAGAAGCAAGATTATCATTAACCAGCTTCTCACGAGCTTCAACAGACACTGGATGTGGATTATCACGCCATGTCCATGAGAAGTGCGGTACTTCCCAAGTGTTCCATACATGTTCGCCGTATGTACCTTTCACAGAAGGTGGTGTACCTGCACAAATGAACATATAATCGTCAGCGTAGTCCATCTGCATAGGCTCAAGGACTTCACGCTGCATGTACTCAAGCAACTCGCTTTTAAGATGGAAAAACTCATCAATAACGATAACCTTTGCAGCCTGACCGCGTATCTGGTCTGGGTCTTTTGTATTTGAAAGACCGCGTATCATTATTGTAGAGCCATTATCCATATGCTTCCAATCAAAGCGGCGACCACGCTTATCACGTAATTGGCATGCGTCTATAATATCATTAGCTGCTTTATCAACAAGCGATTCAGCAAGCTCCATTGTCTCGCCAATATACATTACTCGTGTACGCGGTTTGCGCATACATTCAATAAACAAAATAGCAACGAGCAGGTGGGTTTTTCCTGCACGGCGTGAGCAACAAATAAGACGTACACCAGAACCAGAGTTAAGTACGTTGAGCTGTTTATCAAATAACGTCTTAATAACTGCATAGATATTGTACGTATTATCATAGTCAATTTCAACCTGTTTTGTTTCTGCAGGTCTACCATCAACTCTATCATGCAGATATTTAGCAAGATTATCATCACCCATAAGAGCACGTCTAAACATAGCTCTTTCAAGCTGGTCTTTACGTAGCTCACCTTCACGAGCAGCAATAAGAGTATATTCATGTACGAGATTTACTTGCCGCACTGCTTCGCGCACACGATACTCAAGTGCTCTTATTTGGTTCTTAGATACAGAAAATACATGCTCAACACCGCTAGCATCAAGTCTTGTAACACCACCTGTAATAGCAACCTGTGCAATAATGTTATTCCATTCAGCAAGGTTACTTTCAACAGCAACTGTAGCAAAATGCGGGTCTGATATAACAAACTCTTCTACAGTCATGTTTTTATCGCGCGCAAGTGTATAAATGTCTTCAAGATTTTTACAATCTTTTTCAGGGTCAAATGCACGTAACATTGTAAGGCGGTCATCTGATGCTTCAGTAGATAACATGCGCTTGATACCTGCAGACAGCGACTTACTCACTTCGACTTTACCGTCGAAGCTGTTTGAAGTTATCACTTCAGTGACAGGTTCTGCTACTGCAACGTCTGTTGTATCTTCGCTCATAGTACTTCAATATATCCCGTCTTACCAAAAAGTTCACGTATCGCCTGTTCCTTTTCAGGCGGTATTGCAATACGCAAAATTACCTTGTCAGGCTGAGCAGGTGTTACAATCTTTGCCTTGCGCGTACTTACAGGTTTATGCACAAGTTTATTGATTGAAGGTGCTCTGTATTCAGGTATCATTGCACAAAACTTAATTGCTCCTGCACGAGTAATCTTACCATAACTACTTGTTATCTGTAAAAGTGCTTCTCTTGCTTTTTCCTCAGAATCTACAGCAATATAGATAACCGGTAGCTCTTGCTCTGCAATTTCATTATCTATAAGAGCAAGGTCTGTTAAAGCAAGTAGGCGCCCATGCCCGTCAAGTAGCTTGTTAGTATTATCATCTTTCCAAACAGCAAATGGCATAAGTAACCCATCTACACTGATAGATTGCTTTAGCTCATTTATATCATTCTGCGAGCGGTGTTTCAGGTCACCCTGAAAAGCAGCTAGCTCACTTAGCTTTAAATGGTCAGCTGTTGTGCATTTAATGTCTATCATATCGTTCCTCTTTGTAAAATTGTAGCGTGTTACCTTATAACTGTAAATGTACAATTTTTTACATACCTGTAGTGTTGTTCTGTAAATGTATATAATTTTTCTTTTTATAATAACCACTGATTTTTTATACATTCACATGTAAATTATTTCTAGTTTTACCTGTGAATGTACAAACTTTTTCTTTTAAAATAGAATTAAAAACTGATAGATTCTTTTCGGGAATTTTTTATACATTCACAGATAAAACTACAAGTAAACTGTTAAATTTTACTCGTAGTTTGTAAGAGCAGGTTGGCCTCAAACAACAGGAAGCCAAAAAATTTACCCAAAATTGGTTAAAATTGCTCTTAGTTTTAACCGTAAATATATAAAAAATTTTTGTAAATTTAATTTTTAATTTTAGAAAATTAGGTATTGTTACTATATATAGTAACGATAGTAATAATATAGAAGTTTAAAAATAAAAATTACAAAAATTTTTTATATATTCACAGGTTATTATTTTTAATTAAACATGATACAGGTTAGTGTTACTTGTTACTTATTTACGTGCGTGAAGGCAGATTTAGTGCTGCATGTTACTTGTTTACGTGCGTGAAGCAATACTTATGGTGCATGTGACCCGCGTGTTAGTTGCGTGTTGCATGCAAAAAATTTCCGTGCAAACTTTTGTATGTTGCCAAAAAAATAAAAAATAATATATTATAATTAAATTATAAATAATAAAATATAATAATTTTATTATTATAAATATAATAATTTTATTATTATTAATAATAATTATTATTATAATTTATATTATGTGAATCTGGTTCTCATGTTCTTGAACCATGTGTCTCACTTGTGAATCTTGAACCATGAGTGTGAGGAGAATACATTCCCACACTTGTGGTTCATGTAGTATGACAGTATGAGACCTTGGAAACAGGGTCTCGTTACGGTCATATTAGACCGAAGGAGATAACTATGGCAAAGACCAATGACGAACTGATTGCAATGTGGAACAATGCTCACAAACAGGGCAAGGTTATGGGCCGCAAAGACCTGCTCAACGCTGGCTTCACGAACGAGGATATTACTGCTCTCGTAAGTGTGCCAAGAAGCAAGGAAGCTGTGGGTGGTAAAAGTTCTGAAACTGCATGGATTGGGGATTACAACACTTATCCCTGTTCATGTATATGGAACAAGCGTGAACACGAACTCTACAATGAATATCGTGGTAAGGGTAACACCAATAGTACTTCACGCACGCGGACTTCCACTGCTCCTAAAATGGACGCGGAAACGTATGCACAGATACTTGCGTTCATGAAAGAGCATGGTGCTGATGACCTGATGTCCAAATTCGAAACATGCGTGCAGCATGATAAGAATCAGGAACTCTTGCACACATTGCTCGGTGTCTGGCACGTGGCAGACTTGAAAGAACCAGTGAACATGTTCTACTGTATGTTCCGCAAGAATGGCGCATTTCCCACCACTGCTCAGCCCACCATGACAGAGCTCATTGAACAGGAATATGAACCTGAATATGGTAAGACCTGGGTTCGTGAACAGGTAGAGGTTCTCAAGAAAGCAGGTATCGATATTAGTGCCTGTATCGTGGACCTGTAAGATAATGTAACAGTCGGGTACCTTGGAAACAGGGTACCTATACGGTTACATTAACCGAAGGAGCACTAAGATGGAAAAGGAAAAGAAAATGGAATTGGAATTGGAATTGGAAAAGAAATCATGGCAGCTGCACGTTACGCGCTATATCACTGCTGATTTTTTTCACCCGGAATTGGAATCATGGCAGCTGCACATTACGCGCTATATCACTGCTGATTTTGCTCACTATGCATGTTGGCGTACTGACAAACCAATCGCATTCGCACTGCGTATATTCTGGGAAACTCCTATGTATTGGGATGATGCAATGGCACAACGGTCGTACTTTAACTGGTGCCATGAGCAGGGCATTGAGTTCGACGATCACCGTGCTCGTGATTGTGTTACTATGCTGCTCGAGTATATCGAATGCTCACGTTGGAGTGACCACTATCACATGATGATGACTATACGTGAACTTCCACATGCCTGGGACAAGTTCGCTGACTGGGCATCAATAAAGTATGGCGACGATTTTACACGTGAGTGCTCAAAGAGTTTCTTCACAGCATTTAATTCCAGTTATGGTGCACATTATCGCAAGGAAATGCTTGAAAATGTTGGTGGTGATTGGAAACATGAGTAAAGTCTCTTTACAGAAGAGATAGTTAAATAACAGCAGAGACACTAATGTAACAGTCGGGTACCTTGGAAACAGGGTACCTATACGGTTACATTAACCGAAGGAGTACTAAGATGGTAGAACTGAAAACTATGGACGATGTCAACACTGCTCTTGATGAGGTCTATGCTATTGTGCTTGACATATTCAACGTCGAACATCCTGTATGGAGTATGCTTCCCCGCAATGAGCTGTACGAAGTTGCGTACAGGATTCTTGACATCTTTTGTCAGGATTGGTATCCTGAATGGATGGATGGTGATGAGTGGGTATCAAAAGTATGGGACCACTTCTATGATATAACTGTGGACGAGTTCGGTTATAAGGAGGCAGAATAATGGCGTACGACGAGTTCATTAAATGGGTGGAAGTTACACCTGCTAATCTGTGCATGTGGTGTGATTACGGATGTGAATATGGGAAAAACAACTTTGGTTCACGCACACCTCTCACAGCTGAGGAACTGAAAGAATGGTTTACGCGTCATCCAGACGAAGAAGCAAAATGGGTACTTGAATGGGAAGAATGGCTGCATACTGATCAGTGATTAATGTAACAGTTGGAGACACTAGAAATAGTGTCTCTGTACGGTTATATTAACCGAAGGAGCACTAAGATGTCTGAAGAACTTGACAGATTGTGTGCTGAGCTGAAAATACTGCTCAGCAACCCGTACGCGGTTGAAAGATACCATGAGAAGAGAACTACCACTGCTAACGCGTGGGCAGCTATGGCAAAACAGCATAAGGAGGCAAGATAATGACTGCAGATGAATTTGACCAGTATATCACTGCTGAATTGTATGAGGCACGTGATAATATATACGCAAGCATAAGTAACTGTGCTTCATATCTGGTATACACTAAAGCACAAGATGCAGCAGATAGAATACGTAAATATACTGCATGTTTATTGGGCGCGTTTGAGAGTGCATTTCGTCCACCATGTGTCATAGGTCTTGATAAAGAGTGGCATAATTGGGTGTACTCCATTTATGAGCGCGAATATGGACCCATACAGTTTGTGGTAGATAGATGCTCGGAGTAATACTACTTATCTTTGCTGTAGTCGGTATCATAACAACAATTTACATACTACTTATGATGTAACAGTAGGAGGCACTAACAATAGTGCCTCTATACGGTCACATCATACGTGAACCGAAGGAGAACTAAGATGGAAAAGAAATTGGAATCATGGCAGCTGCATATTTCGCGCTATATTACTGCTGATTTTGCTCACTATGCATGCTGGCATACTGACAGCACCATTGAACATGTACTGTGCAGGTTCTGGGAAACTCCTATGTACTGGGATGATACAGTGGAGCAGCAGGCGTATTTTGACTGGCTTTATGAGGAGGGTATTGAGTTTGACGACGACCGCGCCCGTGACTGCGTTACTATACTACTTGAGTATCTTGAAAAAGAAGGTTATCATAATCACTATGATATGATGACAAAAATATGTAAGGATGGAGAGATGTGGGGTAACTTCATTACTAGCATGTCAACATATTACGGTGATGATTTCATGCGTGAGTGTGCAAAGAACTTCATTACAGCATTTGATATTAGTTATGGTGCACATTACCGCGCAGAAATGCTTGAAAATGTTGGTGGTGATGAGGCGTAGTTAAATAACAGTAGGAGGCACTAGAAATAGTGTCTCTGTACGGTTATTTAACCGAAGGAGTGTGTTATGGCTAAGACCACTAAAGCAGAGCTCATGGATGAGTTCAGTTTCAAGGACGGTTCCATACAATTATGGGACTTTGGTGATTCATTTGTGGTATCATATTACAGTGAAATGGAAGGTGAACGTCTGTTCCGCAGCAAAGCTCATACATTCAAGGATGAGCTTGATGCACGGGACTTCGCTGCTAGCTACATAATGGAGGCATGCTATGAACTTGCGCAATGATGACACAGTCTATCATATCAATCCTGCTATTCATTGGCTGCTTGATAAGGAATTAAGTCTTATTGGCACAACTGATTGGCTTGAACACAAGATATACCGCCTTACAATAAAAAGTTATTTGTTTAAAGATGCAATACCTGGTTATGCGATATATGATATCGCGCTGTACATGCTTCCTATATGGGAAGGACATTATATACGGTTAGCGGCATCTCCTGCTACACTGCACTATATCAATCTTGAACACCGTGTATTGCGCATGATAATGAACGGTCAGTTCGAGGATGCTGAACGCATCATAGATATTCTTGAAGAGGTTAAGTTATGACAGAGAAACAGTTAGTCGCAATTCTTACTTGAGTGGTTTATCAATGGTCAATCCGATAATCTTCAGCTTGAAGCGCTTGATGCAGCTCTTACAAGATATGTATTTAAAGAATTGGAGTAGTTAAATAACAGTAGGAGGCACTAGAAATAGTGTCTCTGTACGGTTATTTAACCGAAGGAGTGTATTATGACACCTAATGAAGCTATTAAAGAAGCTCATGTACGGCTGAACCGGTTTAATAAACTGGTTAGTGAGTTTGAAGCATTAGACTTTTCTGATGCTAATGAGGTTGTTGAGTTTATGCATGAAATTAGCCAGCCCTTTATGTCTGATGTAGATATAGAGCCTGAATGCATTTTGTTTAAATTGCCTGGTGATGATTCTGGTGATGGTTCTGGTGCTAGTTATTGGTTTTATTATAATGGCACAAGGTATTTTGCATCACCTTTAATGATATTAACGCAGGCTTTAAACAAATATCTGTCTAAATCTATTAATATGCCTTTTATATGGGTGATATACACTATTGACAATACAGACTATGTGCATGTAAAGTGTGTTGTTGCCGATGGTGTTTTTGCAGATTGCGAATATGAACGTGTACCTGCTACTTGGATTGATGGTATCTTCAATTCTGAATCAAATGATATTATTTGCTGGCCGTTACATTATTAAAGCATAATAATTAGGAGGCACTAAGATGTCTATGTGGAGAAAAGCAGGTCGTCCACGTAAAACTATCATTGGCGAGCTTGATGAACTTGATGATAGTAAGTGGACTAGAGATGAGCTCACTATTAAACATGGTGAGATTGATTTAGCAATAGCAGTTGTCAAGCAGTGGCATTTGGATGGCTGCCCTGCTAGTGACTATGCTGGTGTTGAACCGTGGCTTAGCATAATAATCTCTGCTCTTGATAATAAGAACAGTAAACTTGGTGTCTCTAAAATAGGAGGCAACAGTGAATAAAGATTATATGCTCCGCATGGTGCAACAGAGACTTACGGTATTGCGTACACAATACCGTAATGCTTGTAATGGTAAAACACTTACAGGTAAGGACGCTTCATACATGGGTGCAGCAGTATTGCGCTCGCGTTTAAAGAAGGAAATATGTATTATCACACTGCTTGAAGAACTCTTGCTCACAGCAGATGATGATTTATACATTGACAATGAAGATGCAGAGCTTGGCTTTGATAAGCTCATGAAGGAGTAGGTATGACTGTTAAAACACTTAAAGAGATGATTAAGAAGCATCAGGTTAAGCAGGTGTTCGCCACCATCAATGATAAGAACACGTTTACACGCGTGTTTGTATCAACTGATGGTAAGCTCACCACGTATAGTAACACATGGACGAAGAACGGTACAAAACTTTACCGCATCGTTGAGCAGATAAGCAGGGACGTGTACAACGAGATGTACAATACATATGTTACTGATGTCAAGTTTGCCCGCGAGAACGTTGACAAGGTAAAAGAAGAGATTAACGATTGCCGCATCAAGCAGATGGGTGTACCTGAACAGCCAGTGCCAATGGAACTGCGCCCTTACTATAAGGTAAGAGCAGATATACTTACATTCCAGCTGCGCGACATGAGAGTGTAAGCATAAGTAGTCTCACAGGAACAAGTATCTCCTGTGAGACTATAAATATATAAAAAATTTTTTTATTTTTTATTTTTAATTTTATAGAATTTTTAATTTTTAATTTTATAAATTAAAAATTAAAAAAATAAAAAATTTTTTATATATTTATAATATATTAAGGAGGACTAGCTCATGTGGGAAACAGAGAGTAAGTTTGTGCATTATGTAGCTAACAAACTCAGTAAAGAGGGTGCGTTCATGATGCGTATTGAAACAGGTAGTACAGCAAGAGGCGTTCCTGATATGTATGTACAGGCTAACGGTGATGACTACTGGATAGAGTTCAAGAACTGTAAATACGAACCAGTAGTAGAAATACCTTGGCGCAACGGGCAACAGTCATGGGCGCATAAGTATTGTAAGCATACACTACAGCATATTACTTCTGATATGTATAGGTTGAAATACAGCTGGACATGTGTAGGTTCACCTTCAGGTGTAACGCTTATACGTATGAACAAGATATGGGAAGATAGAAGACCTGACCCCTCTGCTATCTACAAGGTAGGTAAGCATGACAAGATAACAGACATCTTGCTCGCTCATTCATATGATGTTATAGATTATAATCATGATACATATGAAGAGCTTGCAGAGTATATTTGTTTGATGTCGCCACTGTATGCTGGTGAAATTGATTTCTATCCTGAAGATTATAAGGAGGATATTGATTACGCAAAATCTGCGTATAATTTAGATGCGTATCGTCATGGTATACGTGATATTGCATGGGGTGTTGTTCGTAATCATATTGATAACGTGCAGAAATAATTGTTTAGTTAAAATTATAATATAAATATATTTTATATTATAATTATATTATAGTCAAAGCAAACAACGAAACGATTTAGTTGAGTGTTACCTTGTTAAGGTACAAATTAATGGATGACGTTGTCGAGCTAAGGAGACTACCATTATGAAAGCAGATGTTGTGAACGAAGTCAATGTTCAGGGTCAGGGTGATGCAGCTGAGGCTGAAAAGCTCGCTAAGTTCAAGGCGCAGAAGAAAAAGGCTGCAGCAGCCTTTAAGGAACGTAAGGCTGCAGAAAAAGCTAACCGTCAGAAGACTGCGGCGGAGATTATTGCTGAGCTGAAAGAAAAAAATATGTGGGACAGCTTCCCTGAAAAGGGTAAGACGTTCCTTAACGAGCTGGCAACACCCACTGTTACTTCGTCTAACGGAAGTCTGTTCAAGACCATGTTCGGTGATAACCCGCAGGTTGGCGACAGCATCACGCTGCAGACTGCCTTTGAGAAGACTCTCAAAGGTAAGAGCAACATTGATTACTATGTCACCAAGCGTTGGGCGCCTAAAGGGATTGTGGTTGAGTTTGAGACTGACTCCGCCAACCTCTTTGCGTCTAAGTACACCATCAAAGCCCTGCCGGACAACGCAACGGCTGCTGCCGACGCAGCTGAGGCGTAACATCGCCTAAGTATGGCTAAAAGGGATAAGTTCACGGATGAGCTTATCCCTTTTTTATAGGTAGGTTTTATTAAAATAATTTTAAAGAGGTAATATGAAACTCTCGATTGAGAAACTTACTAGCATGGATAAGAACATCAATGTTCTTATTGAGACTAAAGGTAGATGTGACGCTTTACTATACACAGGCGAGTGTCATGCAGTTGATTGCAAGCGATGCAGCAAGCATAAAAACTTCTATGCCTGCTACAACGCGTTGCCTATATGTGATAAGTTGCGTGTGGATAATGGCTCTAAACCTATCGCTGCTAACTATATTATGGCACATCGAGCATTGCAAAGGGATAGAGCAGCTGGCATTGGTGGTATAGCTATTATTGCTGCTATGCTTATTGGTGGTCTTGCTCTGGTTGGTGCTAGAGCAGATACATTACCTGACTATCGTACATCTGATGTATATAATTACTATCAGAATGATGATTATTTAATAAAAGTACTTAATAAAACGCATAAATATATCTATGATGTCAATAAGGATGGTACTATTAACTGCATTGATTACGCAAAGACGTTTAAGCGCATTTGGGACCAGACATACCCTGCTGGTACCAACAACTGCGAGATTGTCTGGAACGTAAATGAAGCAAAACACTTCAATCATCTGTTTATACGGTGCAGGCCGCATAAACATACATATTGGTTATATGTGGAACCACAAGCGCATATAAATGACTATAAAATGACAGATTATTGGGGGGATAAGTATGTCTTTACTTATAACTATTACGGATATTATGAATGAATAAAACAGACCTACGCTGGGCAACACTTGCTGCTGCTATAATTGAATCTGGTAGGAAAGAATGTGACATTTATTTCCTAACATCTGATTGGTATCATTTTTTACGCGATATGGTATCAGATATCATTTCACTTGAAAATGATAAGCATAATAGTTCTTTGAGAATGCATCAAAGAAAAGGAGCTGGTAGAGTAATTAGTAGCTATGAATACGACTGAAAGATTATTATGCATCATTTTATTCTGTTTACTTGCATCAATTGCTATATTATGTGGTGATTTTTGGGTGCTGCGTAATCAGGTAAATGAATTACAGACTATGTATACGTTGCAGCAGCAAGAGATACAACAGTTGCAACAAATACAGGACACATATGTGACAATAGAGGAGCATGAGCGTGACATGCTTGTGTATAAAGATGTTATAAAAGCAGTAGTAAAAGGTACTGCTGAGGAGTGGTGATGTATACAATTGAAGAGATTGCAAGTCCCTCTGATTTTAAGGGTCTACAGGTTGGTGACAGCGTATTTGTTGCTGACTATCATAAGCAGCTTATAGGTAATCTAGACGCTGAACTTTATGCCTGTAAACTTGATAGTATTGACCTGGGGGGCAGCGAGTTCCCATTCCATGCAGGTAGTGCGTACTACAGATACGCTGTGAAAGTGCATGAGGATATACACCTATTTACAAAAGAAACATTTCTCCCTCATGCAGATGAATGGCTGCGCTGTAAATCAACAGGTGATTTGTACAAGCCTGTACGTATAACAGACACATATGTTGTACTCGATGGAATGTCAGTGAGCTACGAGCAGTTGTTCGCTGGGTACGTCTTCAATGAAGATGGCTCTGTTTGTGGAGTAATATAATTTATGCTGTGGTACTTACAAATAATACTGGTACTGTCAGAGAGTACTTTTTCATGAGCATGGTGAGGATAATTAATGTATTGTATCTACAAAGGTATTGAGGACGATCGTGAGTGGAGTTGTGGTAATCCCGACAGTGATATTTACGACCTTGATGTTGAGTGTATTGCAGAAAGTGTTAATGATTGTCGGTTATATAGAGGGCAATCATTGGCAGATGTAAAAGCAGCTGTTGAAGAATGTAGGAGGTTTATGAGTGTCAAGAAACTCAAAAAATAAAACATCTCAAGCAGTGCAAAAACAGTTCGGTATCGCGCTACACGATTACTTAGTCTCTATGGGCAAGACACAAGCTCAGTTTAGCACTGAGATTGACATAACACAAGCGACTATAAGTAACTGGCGCAATGGAAAGACAATAAATGGTAAGCATTATAATAGCCCGCCAGAGTTCATGTCGCTGGTTCGTATGGTAGCTGCTGGTCACCGCAAATTTGTGATTGACCTGCTTGACTCTTGTGCAGAAGCGCTCAATAAGGAGGTTGTAAATGAAGGCAATGAAACTAAAGACTGCTAAGTGTAGTCATGAAACAGCAGCTGCATTGCGTAAGTGCTTTGTAGCTAGTCCATTTATGTCAAAAGGACTTCAGTCTGGGGATATGATACTTGCTTCAAACTCATTGAAAACTCTTCAGGAGGATTATGAAGGTGTGGCTAGCGGTGACGTTGCGCCATATAACATTATATTTGAGCTGTTTGATATTGTTGAAGACCCGTGGGAAGACTATCCTTATCTTGCCCGCAGTCCAAGGACTGGTGATGTCGTAAAGTTTAGATACGCTGTCCGCTTTGTGTATGACCCAGACGATGGCACAGATATATAGGAGGTATGATGGAACAGCATTGTTTTAGTTGTAAACATTGGTGCTATACAGACCATCAATGTACATTTCTTGGCACAGACATTCATGCTTTGGGCTTGTGCCCAGCATGGAAAGTATATTATGAAGGTAAAATGCCTCCAATGGAGGAGGCAGCAGGTCGTAGTAAAGAGCTTATGGCTGAGATGAAGCTATCGGCACCTTTAACACAACCTGCTCTTGCAGCGCAGCCTACACCTACACCTGTTAAGCGCATCAGGCATAAGAAAATTATGCCAACTTTTGTAAAATACGATGCTGAACGCCCAGTATTAAAACCTTTTGGGCATCAGGTTGAAGCATTCGAAAAGTTCAAAGAAGCGGATGATATTGCTTTATTTTTTGAAATGGGGTGTGGTAAATCGTTCACCACTTTATATATTGCCCAGTATAAGTATCTGCACGGGGCGGTGAAGGGCTTACTTGTCGTGGCACCTAACGATGTTCATAGGCAGTGGTTTGATGAACTTGTTTATGGTGTAGATAAAGACCACGATGGCATAATGTGGCAAGAGTTATCTATAGACTTTGAAGCACAATGCGTAGGAGGCCGTGGTGGGCAACCTGAGCTTTACCCATTTATGCACGATAATGTGTTTAAGTTTGTTTCAGTTAATGTTGATACATTTTCTACCCCACACAAGTGGGAGGATATTGTATTCTGGGCTAATTGTAACAATTATATGATTGCCATTGACGAAGCTACTGTAGTAAAGAACCCATCATCAAAGCGCAGCCAGCGCCTGCTATACGAATTTAACGATGTAACTAAGCGTGGTAAAACAATAATTAGTTCAGTTAAGAAACATCCTGTGCGTGCTGTATTGACTGGTACACCTGTAACTAATGGTCCAATGGATTTGTGGGCTATTATGGAGTTTGTGCATCCAAATTACTTTAACCGTAACTATTATAGTTTTAAAGCATATTTTGGTATGTTTACACGTATGACAGTGCCAGGTCCAACTGGAGCTCGTGATATACAAGTACTTCTTACAGAAAAAACATGGCAAGGTATACATGACTGTAATAGCTATGAAGAAGCTAATTGTGTTTTTGGTTGTACTGAAGATACATATATGACAGTCAAGCATCAGGATAAGTTTATAGGTCCATATAAACATGCTGATGAATTGCGTCGTCTGCTTGAACCAGTAGCTATGTTTAAGAAGCTCACTGATTGTGTTGACATGCCACCTGTTAGATATATAACGCGCAACGTTGGTATGTCTACAGCACAGCAAACAACTTATAATTCAATGAAAAAAGAACTTATAGCTGCTTATAATGGTTATGAAACAACAGCTGCTAATAAACTTGTTGTGAGCATGCGCTTACAGCAGATAAGTTCTGGTTTTATCGTTGGGCAGAAATCTGTTGAAGATATTCTTAATGACGTTGAGGACATAGATAATATAGATTTGTTGCCTACTGAAGTGATATGGCTTGGTGACAGTTGTCCTAAACTTGATGCACTAATGCGTGACATAGCAGAACTTGATAAGCCATTACTTGTGCTTACACATTACTCTGCTGAAGCTGCAAAGATATACGAGCTGTGTCAGTCTGCTGGTTATCGTTCTGGCTTATTTACAGGTTGGAAAGTAATAGGTGGAATTGATGCGTTTAAGGATGGGCAGATAGATGTGCTTGTTGCAAATTCTGCAAAGATAAGTCGTGGTTTTAATTTGCAGATAGCACATACAACATTATTTTATAGTAATACATTTAGTATGGAAACAAGGCAGCAGGCAGAGTTTCGTACGTTCCGTATGGGACAGAATCATGCTTGTTTGTATATTGATTACTCAGCAGCAGATGTTGATGATACTGTTATTGAATCTTTGCAAATGAAAAAAGGTTTGCTTGAGTATATACGTGGCAAAGATATTATGGAGGTTGTATGAAAAGCAAGAGTGCACCTGTTACTTGGGAATATGATAATGGTACTATATACGGTGTAGAGTTAAAACCGTATAGAGCTTTGCACAAGAAAACAGGTAACATCTATAATGTTATTAGAGACGATGTTATAGATTGTACTAACTCACGTGATGGTACCAGAGTAGTATTATATACTAATGGTACACAGGTATTTGCTAGAGATTACTTTGAGTTCTTGGATAAGTTTGACGTAAATATATAAAAAATTTTTTAGTTAAATATAAATAAATTTTATATTTATTTATATAATATATAATATATACTATAAGCTATATGGAGGTAGTATGTTTGATGCTGAACATGCACGCATATTGCGTGAAGAGATGCACAAACTCGCTGACCAGCAAGTAGATATGATAATAGCATCTTATAATGCTTACGCTGATAAGATGGCTGGTAGCTTCAGTGAGGAACAAATAATATCCATGTATATGGATATGACAAAGAATGTGGCTAATACTATTATGGATAGTACTAAGAAGCAAGTAGAAGGTGTACGGAGGGCTTATGAGTGATGAGTTTGATTATCTGAAACCATCTGAAACAGACGGGCAGGTTCTTAAGAACCTTGCTGAAATGGGTGAACACTTAAAAAAGCTCAAAGCTAAACAGCTTGCTGCTGAGGAAGCAGCAGCTGTAGCTAAAAAAGAATATGAGCACTATGCAAACGTTGTAGTTCCGCAGGAGATGTTTGCGGCTGGCATAGAATCAGTGTGCCTTCAGACTGGCGGTGAACTTAAGCTCAAACATAATTTTTACTGTCAGCCTAACAAGAATGAAGCTGATAGAAAAGTTATTGTCGAGTGGCTCCGTTCGCATGGCGGCGGTCATCTTGTGCAACATGATGCTACAGTTGCTGCTGACGATTATGATAAGTTATCTGAAGCAGGTATACCATTCATTGAGAATACATCTGTTAACACACAGAAGCTGAAGTCGTTCTTGAAAGATGGTATTGGTGCAACTACAGGTGTGCAGCAATTCTTTATCGAGGACATACCTCCCTGCTGTCATTTCCAGGAAATAGTAACTGTAGATATTTCACTGTAAGGAGTTTCACGTGTCACTAGAAGATGACGTCTACGGTAGAACGTTTAAAGCAGCTAGTGAACAGATGCAAATGTTACAGCAGGCCCTTGTCCAGAAGCAGGGACAAGGGTTTGATAATTTGCAAGAGCTTATTGAGTGGGCACATGAATACCATCTCGATAAGGTTTTGTTTAGTAACATGAACCATCAGTTCATGTGCATATCCCATAAGGGAGAAATAATGTTGCCAAAGGTATATACAAGATACTATGGCAACATTCTTTTTTACTATCAGCGTGTTGATGGTGCAATAACAAGAATAATGTGGTATCCAGAAGGGTTTGAGTTCTATGATAAAGCGTATGTAGGTGCAGAACAGTCTGATGGTGTGCACAGACCTCTCTATTATAGGGATTATGTTGTGCCCACAGGGTATTATTCTGAAACGCGTGATGCTTTTAATGTTGCAAAGCCATTTCCAGTATTCGCTGCTAATACTGGTAGGGACACGTCGCATATTTATACTTATATAGAACACGTAGCAGGTGAATGTGCATGGCACTTACTTGCTTGGTTGCGTGCTAAACTTCTTTATCCTACTGTTAAGACACAAGTTGTACCGATAATTGTGTCACGTGCACAAGGTTCAGGTAAAACTACATTTGCGGAGGTAATATGCAAAGGACTGTTCGGAAAGGACAACGTTATTGTCAGCGACCAATACGATGCGACCGCGCGCTTCAACGCAGATTACGCAGATGCATTGATTGTTTGTCAGGAAGAAAAGGAGGAGACAGACAAACGCAACCCGGCTGGTGCTCTAAAGTCTCGCGCTACTGCGACTACTGTACGGAAGGAACAGAAGGGTGTGGACCCGATTTATCAGGAGAGTTACACTGACTTTGTACTTACAACCAACAAAGATGTGCCTATAAAGTTTGATGGTCGTGAAGACCAGCGTCGCTTTATGGTGATGGAAGCAGATGCACACTTTACAAGAAAAGAGTCAGCACTTGCAGATGAAGTGTTTACTAAATTGTATGGCTATGATGCAAATTTTCAGCGTAAAGGTAAACCATTTGTTGAAGATAAAGAGCTTATTGCTCAGTTCAAACATGAACTTTTTACACGTGAGGATATTGCAAGCATAGAGTTACGCAACTTTCCAAAAACAGCAGCTTATAAACGTTGCTTTACATTGCCACGTACATCTGAAGCTACTGAAATTGAAAGTATAATGAGAGCAATAGCTCCATTTATAAAAGCATCTCTTGAAAATAAATCAGCAGTGCTTGAAGTTGGTGAGTTGTCGCTTAGTGATGTGATACAACATACAGGTGCATTGCAGTATATGCCTGCTTATAAAGAACATGTAGCTTATGTAGCATTATGTAGACCACTTGTATTTTATGAAACAGGTACATTAAAACCATTCACACATTCTACTGTTGAACGTACAATTTATGATTGCGCACAGTGGCTTGCTGAAGAATATAACATTGCAATTATTCCTGATATGGACCCATTGCTTGGTGGGTTTACAGCAGTTGCAGGTAGGTATCGTACCGCAGCAGCTGCTAAATTTTGTAGTTTGAATGATGCAACGTTAAAAACGGAGCATACAGACTATGAGCATGTAAACACACAACCACAACCACAACCACAACCACCTCTCACACGTAGACTTGGTACAAGGTTTCGTGTTAATAAGGATTTTAAGCACGATAGTAATGGCTGTTTTGAAACAGTTAATGAACTTAAACCAGGTGTACGTACTCTGAAACATAAGACTGAAGATGTTCAGTATATGGATACATTCTTGCTAGAATCTGATACACCATCTGCTATACAAAAAAGTGTAGAGCAGCAGCGTGCGTATTCTTACGATGAAGGTGAAGTTGTGCAAGCAGAAGACTTATATAAAGAGCGTCTTGAATTTGCACTGGCTGAATCACAACGTTTGTTTGATGACGGTATTGTTGCGCGTATAGTATATTCAGGTGCTAAGTCTTATCACCTGCTTATACGTGTAGCAGATAGTCCAAATACGCTTGACGAATACCGTTGGTTACATGCATGGTTATGTAGTAATGTAAGTGACAAACTTACATTTGATGAGAGTACATCTGACCCAGCTCGTTTGACACGTAGTCCTTTAACATTAGAGCGTACGACAGAAGCGTATGGTCTTACTGTTAAAGGTACACAAAAACTTATTGCTGAAAATTGGAAGCATATCTATGATGTGAATTGGCGTCCATTATATAATGCTTGGTTAGTACGGCCACTTACTAACCTTGAAAAACATAATGGTAAGCGTGCATATCCAACAAAGCAAGAGTATGTTGATGCAGCTAGTGATATTATAGAAGGTGTATTTTGGTCTGATAGTAAATATGACGGTGATAGACAGCGGTTGTTCTTTCCTGCATACCGTATATTACGCGTGCTTGGATATTCAAATACAGATGTATTTGATGATATACTTCCAAGTGGTCTTAGTAACTATGCTAAGCAGCAGGAAATTGGCTATTGGTTATCACGTAAGAATTCTGCGATAATAGCACAGATTGATAATGATATTGATACTTATGATGAGCAGTTTGAGGAGGATGAATAATGGCAGACCCTACAAAGTATGATGACCCTGTATGGGAGTATGTTATGTTTACTAAGTTGCAGGATTATATTACTCCTGCAAGAGAGTTTTGGAAACATATTACGGATATTGAAGTGAATGGTACAGGTGTATTTCAAGCAAAGGATAAGTTTGATAATATGCCATCTGGGCTTATGTATAGAGTAACAAGTACTCCTGTACGTTCACCAATTAAAGGTATACAGGTGTTTCCATTTGTGCCTGTTGCATATCTACAACTTACGAATATAGCAGGTGGCGCTATACGTATGGTTGATAAGCTATGCGCTGATGGTAAGTTTAAGATAGAAGAGTTTACTATTATATCTAAAAGTAATCTTCCATCTACATACCATAGTGGGCCAATACTCGCAATAATACCTACTGAAGAGCTTGAGCTTAATGCTCTTAAAGGCAAGTATATATACTTAACATGCGAAGAGATGGTATCACTTTGTACTGGTAAAGTGCCAGAGTCTGTGCGCTACAAAGTTATAAAATATATTTAGTTTAGTTAAAATTATAATATAAATATATTTTATATTATAATAATTATATAAACCAATAGTTATTGGCTTATTATTTATGGAGGTGACAGTATGTCAGAAGCAAATGAAGAGATGGATTGGCTGACAAGCGCTGCTGGTCAGGGGTTCGAGAACATGGGTGCAAACTGCACTTCAACTGCATATCTTAGTATGGTGCAGCCCGGTGCAAGTATTGAGTCTGAAGCTACTCCGGCTGGTACGTGGGTTAACACAGCTACAGGCCGCAGCTATGGTGAGACTGTTAAGGTTGCAGTTATTGCATTCCGCACTATTTGGACTGAACGTGAACCTACTCCGCCTTTCCGCACTGTTGGTCGTTATCTTCCTAACAGTATTCATGTTGAAACACGTATGCCCCCAAAAGGTCAGCAGGGTTATCCGAAGATGATTAACCCTGATACTGGATACGAGGTACAGGAGCTGTTTGTATATGCAGTTATTCTGCCTGAGTATCCTGAAGATGGTGTTCTTATCTTTAACCCAGTTGTTGGCAACATGAAGATGTGCCGTTCTTGGAACTCTCAGCTTAAAGGGCAGCTGCTGCCAAATGGTGCTCAGGCACCTATCTTTGGCTATCAGTGGTATCTGCAGGTTGGTCTTATACCTAACCCGCAGCAGCCTAAAGCAGAGATTTCACGTTTGATTGCTGTTAAGCGTGCAGAGCTTGTAAACAAAGAACTGTTTACAGGCAGCATTAACCCGGTGCTTCAGGCAACCAAGCAGCAGCTTATTGAGCTTACACCTGGTAAACTTGAAGAGCCGACCGAAGAATAGGTCCCACTTGCCACCTGGAGTGTTTCTTAAACTTCCTCCCACCTGGAATACTCCGGGTGGCTTTTTGTTAAGGAGTATTATGTCTAGTAGAGATGATGTTAAACTTGATAAAGGTAAACCACGATTTGATTTGATTGAGCCTGAGTTTACTCTTGGTATTGCTAGTGTACTTACATTCGGTGCAGAAAAATATGCACCGAATTCATGGCAGAAAATACCTGACCCTGTTAATAGATACTACGCAGCTACACTGCGTCATCTAAATGCTTGGCGTCGCGGTGAAGTTGTTGATGCAGAAAGTGGGTTTAGTCCTCTTCTGCATGCTGCTACAAATATAATGTTTTTGCTGCATTATGAATATGCAGAGGAGGAAACTGATGAATAATACTTCAGTGCTCAATATCTATGGTGATTATCGTGATATTGATATTGAGTATGGTGTTTCGTCACAAGATTATTTTGTGCATATGTTGCGGTTTAGTAAGATGGTAGACCTGCTGCATGACAAAAATATCTTTGACCTTGGCTGTGGTGCATATACAAATTTGCTTAAAGCTCTTTGCGAAATGCGTCGTGGTCCTGCTTACAAGTGCTATATCGGCACTGACTATAATAAAGTCAAACAGTGGCGCCCAGATTACAAACCTATCTGGGATAAGACACTTATTCTTGAGTGCCGTGACTTTACAGACAGTGCAGATTTTAACTACATTGCACATGTGCTTCATGAAGTGTTCGAGAACGAGCCATTTGCTATTACATGCTTCGAAGTTCTTGAGCACATGGATTTTGATATGCAGAATATATTTCTATATAATTTGTCCACACTGCTACATGATGCTAATCTAAATGTCGAAGCATGCTATTTCAGTACACCAAATCATAATGGTTCGCCTGCTAAAAACCATATATCAGAACTGTCATATAAACTTGAAGAGGAGATGTTTGACCGCTATGGTATATCAATTAAGCAAGCACAAGGATTATCAGCATGGAAAAAGTTTCATGTAGCTTCTAATCTTGATGATGGTAATCCTGAACCTGCATATGCAAAGTTTATGCCTGACCCACTTGCTAAAATGATTTGGGGTGCAGCTTTACCAAGACAGTTTAGTAATAACATATTATATAATCTTACATCTACAAAGTCAGAACTTGCGCCATTTAATGACTTACGTAGTAAAGAATATAAATGGGGTGAGTGGCGTCAGGGCGGCAAGCACCAAGCTGATTGTGCAAGTCTTTTTTGCAAGGAGTGATAAATGGCAGATATAAACGTATTTACAATAACAGGTCGCTGTACGTCAGACGCTAAGTTTGCTGTACTTTCAGGCGGTAAGTCAGTACTCAATGTTGATGTTGCAGTTAACACTGGCTATGGTGAATATAAAAAAGTGACTTACGTTCAGATACAGCAGTGGGGTGATAAAGGCCGTAGCATTGTAGAGTATTTGAAAAAAGGTCAGCTTATAGGTTGTTCAGGTGAACTGACAACTGATAAGTGGAATGGTCAGGATGGTAAGGAGCACACGTCATTGAAACTTACAACGTTCGCCATACAACTTCTCGGTTCTAAAAAAGAAGATAGCACACCTGCTATGCCTGATGGTTTAACATTCTAACTATCCGTGCCTGGTTTTTACCAGGCACTTGCTGTACACGGAGGATTATTGATGAACTTAATAGCTGTTGATGTGGAAACATACGACCCAAACTTGAAAACATTCGGTGATGGTAGTTGCCGCGATTCACATTCTAGTGATAACGATAATAGCTGTTTGCTTTGTGTATCTATATATGATGGACAGCAGGCGCAGACATTTTTTCCATTTACAGCTGGCTGGAATACATTCCTTGCTATTATGGCAGATAAAACTATAGATAAGATATTTCATAATGGTATATACGATTTGTCTTGGCTTATATGTGGCTATGACGTTGTAGTCAATGGTCTTTGCCATGATACGATGACGCGCATGACTTATATAGATGAGTATGCTAGTCTTGATTTGGACTCTTGTTGCAAAGCGTTTCACGTTACAGGTAAAAATAAAGGTGACACTATTGAAGCATGGTATGATGAGCACAAAGATGAGTTGGCTATGAAAGCAGCCATGCTAGATATTAAAATTAAAAAGTCAGATAAGTTATGGGCACATGCACTATTCTTGTGGAAGTACTTTGAAGAGTTTCGTACACAGATGGTTAAATACAATCAGCAAGATTGCCGTGCTACATATAACCTGTATATTGCGCAAGAACCTAAAATGCGTAATGTAATGGATGCATATCTTGTTGACGTTAAATTAACGCCTCTAATTGTACAGATTAAAAAGACAGGTGTACGTATAGATATGAACTTATTAAAACAGCTTACTGCTCGCGTTGAAGAAGACCTTGACACAAAAGAAAATATACTTAAACGCGATTATGGTATTGACCGCACTATAATAGGTAGTAGCAAGAAACTAACTGCTGCCTTGAACGCGTTAGGTATACATTCTCCTGTTATAACACCTGCTGGAGCAGAGAGCTGGTCAGCAGATGCTAAGGCACGTTTGATGCATTATCCTGTTATGCCTTTAATTGTTGAAGTGCAAGGTTACGCAAAACTACTTGATACCTATTTTTATGGCGGTATGGCTAAAGCTATTTTGTCAGACCATAGAATACACTGTACATTCTCACCTAATAAACGTGAGGATGGCGGTACTGTTACTGGGCGTTTTGCATGTTCGCATCCAAACTTACAGCAGATACCTGCTCGTGATAAGCAGGTAGGACACAGCTACGGTCAGGATATGCGTGCTCTCTTTTTACCTGAAGAGGGTTGCATGATGGCTGCACTTGATTATTCTCAGATTGAATACTTGCTGCTTGCTCATTTTGCGGTAGGTCCTCAAGCTGAGTGGTTTAGAGAGCAAGCAAATGCAGGTGTTGATTTTCATACAGTAGCTATGCAGGCTACAGGCATTCCATCAAGAACAGTCGTTAAAACATTTAACTATGGTGTTATCTATGGTATGGGTTGGAAAACAGCTCTTTCAAAGAACTATGTACTATTTGAAAAAGCAGCAGCAGAGCATAATATGACGCCGGAACAATATACTAAAAAAGTATATGATGATTATCATACACGTTTGCCTGTCATTAAAGCAACAATGGCAGAAACAGAGGATTATGCAAGGATGTATGGTTATGTTATGACTATTGGTGGTAGATATCAGCATAAGCCAAAACCAATGTATGACTCCGCTACAGGTAGATGGCAGGATTTTATATACAAAATGCTTAATAAGCGTATACAAGGTTCTGCTGCTGATATACTTAAATTTGCTTTGCTTAAAGCATATGAAGGAGGTGTGTTTGATGTATTAACAATGCACTTGACGGTACATGATGAGAATGTTGTGTCTGTACCATTTAATAAAATAGGTACAGAAGCATGCGTGGAATTGCAGAACATAATGAATAATTCATTCAAAGATGTTCTTAAAGTCCCAATGAAAGCATGCTGTGAGCTTGGTCCAAACTGGGGTTACTGGTCTGGAGATATATTTGAGGAAATGAAAAAGGGTAACTTTGACCCAGCATTTTTCGATAAAGATTATAAGGAGACACATTGATGGCCTGTGCTAGAGAATACGCTTATGATAAATGTCCTTATGGTCCTTGTCCATCAGATTATTGCGAGCATAAGGTTAATTGTGAACCTAATCATAGATTAGACATTGCTATGCAAATAGCAGATATATTAGTGAGGTGGAAAGATGAGTTAGAACAATACAGACTACAAGACTTGTTTGACGACGCAACATTATTTTATGCACATAGGAGGTAGGTATGAAAAAAATACCACAATGCTCCGTATACCTTTACGGAGTGGAAGATAAGCAGACAGGTAAACTTATGCCAGATGGTATAACACCTGTTTTCAAAACAAAAGGTGCAGCATGTGCTGATTGTGCAACACCGTTTGAGGTAAAAATACCTCCACATAAAACAGTGAAGATACCTTTGCGTGTTGGTTTTGATATTCCTAAGGGGTATAAGATACTTATGTACCCTCGTAGCTCTCTGCTTGTTAAACATGATTTAATAAGTCCAGTGTCAGTTATTGATTCAGATTTTTCACCGAATGAGGTATCTTTTCCAATACATAATCTGTCATCTGACGAAGTAATTTTGCAAGCAGGGGAGCGTGTATGTCAGATAGAACTTGTAAAGGCTATGGACCATGCATCTGGTGAAAATTGGGCAGAAGAAGATAACAAGCGTGACCCAAACGGCTTTGGAGGTACTGGTAAAATATGATTGATTTTATTGGTGTTGATAATAATATCATTTATCATAAGACACTCGTAGAATTACTTAGTAATCCTGTATCATCTTATGGTAAACATATTATAAGTCACGAAATAATAGGTTTTAGCAGGTGGTTTTATGCTACTGGTAGTATTCATGGTATAAACGATAATTATGCCAAGAACGAAATCGACTGGTATATGTCACAAGACCGCTGTATTAAAGGACATAAAGGTATAGAAGATAATCCAACATGGGTTAAGTGCTCTTCTGATAATGGTATGGTCAACTCTAATTATGGTTGGTGCACAATGTCAGCTGATAATGGAAATCAGTTTGACCATGCACTTAACCATCTTAGAACAAATCCTGACACTCGTCAGGCTATAATGGTTTATACAAGACCTTCAATACATGTTGAAGCATTTGATAATGAGCATGCTAAATATGATATGACTTGCACATGCTATGTTGACTATCTCATACGTGCTGACAAGTTATATAGTATTGTGCATATGCGCAGTAATGACATATGGTTTGGTCTGCGATATGACTTATTATGGCAGCAAAAAATGCTTGCGATGGTTTACATGGAGCTTGTTAAAGATGCAAAGTTTAGTAGCCTTACGCTTGGTGGTATTAAGTGGAATGCAGATTCTTTGCACTTATATGCAAAGCATTATAGCAAAGCTAAGCAGAGCTTAGAGTACGTATACTATAACTAGTTCGCTTCTCTACCTAAACCAAGCAGCGCATCAGTTACGAGATGTTCAATCTTGTAATTTGATTGTGCTGCTTTTTTTATTCTCTCGTTACTAGCAGCTTTTTCTTTATCCTTATTATATTGTTTAACATTTCTTTTTTCAGTGCCTGTAAGAGGTTTATCTTTATACTCATGATATTCACGCAAATCAACCTGTCTAGGTATTTCTCTAACTGGAAATTTTGTGCGAACATTCTCTACGTTACCACCTGTAATATACATACCACTAGCATCATATACAGGTAAGTCATCTATATCAATATCCTCAATAGCCTTCATATTAGGATTCTTATTGCGTTCGCGCCAATCTTCAATCTTAGGATTATACCTGCTTACAGTCTTCTTTGTCTTTTTCTCTGGCCAAGGATATTTTTCAGCATCATCATCTTCATAATCGTCCCACCATAAACTATCTTCTTTTACCTCTGCGCTATCACCTTCCCAATCACTATCACTATCCCAATCTGCATCTTCGAAATCACTAGCATTATCCCAGTCATCATCAACTGAGTCAAAGTCAAGTTCATTATCCCAGTCATCGTCGTCTGTATCAAAGTCACCAGTATATTCACCTGCTAAACTTTTGTTATTAATAACATCGTTCTTGTACGATTCGTAAAAGCCAGGTATATTATGTGACTCATCACCTAAAAATTCAGCAGGTGATATACGCATATTAATAATATCTTTAAGGCCCATAAAGCCTTTATCAGATTTATCAATCTGCATAAAACCAAAATCATTGAGTACTTTATTGAATTTTTCTACAGATAGACTACTATACTGCTTACTACCTTTTGGAAATGCCTGTTTAACGGGTTCAAGTTCTTTGAAGAACTCTGCACGTTTTTCAACAGGCATGTAGTCAATAAAATCAGCAGCATCAATATACTGAAGAGCTTCATTGTAAACATTTTTGAAAGCTCTCTGGTTTTCATAGTATACATCTAAATGCCGCTTGTAATAATCTGATTTGAGACCATTCTGTATATATTCTTTTTCACTTACAGCAGGTTTACCAGCAGTGCGCATCCGTTCCAGATAGTTATAGTACTGGCTACGTAATTCTCTAATGCGGCTTTTATCACTTGCTCGTGTAGGACGCTCTTCATTGTAATCAGGTTCTACATGAGTATTACTATAGTCATATTCATCTCTAGTAGAACCTTTGTCTGAGCGTTCTTTTCTTTGTACAGTATCTTTTGAACCTTTACGTCTGCCACCACCAGTACTTGTAGAATCTGCTTTGTCTATGATATAATGTTTAACACCGTTATCATCTGTCTCAACGTGCCAGTTACCTGCTTGAGCAGAAACAGTTTTACTTGACCTGGCTTTAGAGCCTTTTTTACGTCCACGACGCTCACCATAATCATATTCACTGGATTCATTACCATACTCATCAGTGACAGTCTTAAAGCTCATTTTATTTTCTCCAGTAGTTCTTTCCACTCATCATTACTTATATAATAACGAGGGCAGTCTTTTCCTGTCCAATCATAGTGGCGAACAATAGGTAGCTTTGGAAGAGTGGCAAGCAGCTCTTTGAGAGTGGCAATGCTCTTTTCAGAAAAGCGCCCTTGAATGTTACAAGGGATAACTTCAATACCTATACTGGTGAGGTTGCCTGCTTTGCAACCGGCGTGCCACGCTATCTTACTAGTAGGCCAGCATTGTAACACATCATCGTCCTTAATGATGTAGTGCGCGCTTGCTTCACCTTTGCTATCTATCCAGTAATCACGTACCTGCTCAGGGGTCTGTCCAGGATACGGGCCAATCCAGTGAATTGTGATAACAGAAGGCTGCCCGTCAGTAAACTCCATTTTAGTGTTACAAGCAGCCTTATCAGGAATGTATTTAACTTTAAGATTCATAATACCCTCTACAGTAAAATATCCAACCACCTAGGCATTTTAATGCCATAGGCATACAGTATCATTGTTACAAGTGATGCACAGACTTTAATCGCCAATACTACAAGAAGCACCCACATTATCTTCGTTCTGTGTTCCAACTGTTGCTCGTAAATTGTTATAGTCACGTACGAGTTGTTCAACTGCTGCTGAATACTCTTCAAAGAGGTAGATAACTCTATCGACTGTATCTCCAATCTCTGACGCTCTGTCTCTGATGCCTGCAAGCTCTTCAATGTCGCTTGCAAGTCTTTCGTCAGAGTATCTGATTGCAGCTTCAAGTTCTGCAACTCTTCTTTGATAATCAAAGAGTTCATCTCCAGCCTGTTGTCCGGCGGCGGCGGTGGTGGTGTTACAGGCTGGGAAAAGCACAGCAGCGAGGAACACAATAGAAGCAAGTAGGATACAACAAGTTTTCTCATTCATTTATACTCCTTGCGAATGTCAACAAGTGCACGTATAGTTTTCTCTGTCTGCCGTGCAACTGCTTCGCGGAACTCTTCTGTATGATGCTCAGGTTTTTCCGTGAACGTGAGCACTATATTCCAGATTATGTCCTGCTTAATCTTGATATATGTTGGATTAGCTTCAATGTGATTAAACACTATCCAATTCAACATCTCGTCAAATATGCGTTCTAGAACAAAGCGCCCACGATATTTGTCATACTTTTCATCTTTAGGTATCTGGCTCTCAAAACCATTTGTGGAATTGCGGATATATTCCACTTGATGCCGTATGACGGTACGCTCCTTGTCGCTAGCAGCGTTGCCTATTTTTACGTGTGCGCTGTGAATAGAAAACAGACCCATACGTGCAAGAACACTGGCAATAAGCACGAGAATAACCAGCGCTACGATTACCCTCGTGCCATTGTCTGATGTTAACACGCTGCTGAACGCTTCCCACATTAGCTGCCCGTAGATACAATAGATTTAACAATCAGATGTTTTGTAGTACTGATTGTCCCAGTGCCATGCTGCTTGATTGTGTGACCATTGATGTCTTTATCATCTTCATAGCCCCAATCATATTTATTCCAAATTGCAAGCACCTCTTCTTCTGTAAGAGTATCATTGAGGGTATACTTGTCTGTAGTATACCAGCAGTCCTTCTCATCAGCATCTTTACCTTTAAGGTATGGTGTAAGAGTAGGTATTTTTACAGGTTCAGTATGCTTCTCATCAGGCTCAGTAACAATATCATCGGGGTTATCTGGGTCACAATAACCAGCAATAGTATCATTAGTCTGTTTGTAATAGACTAGCTTGGTTGAAGCATCTTCTAACTTTGGAAAAGTTGAAGCTGTACATATTACAAAACCACATGCGTTCCGCAGCAGCTTGTCTATTTCTGGAACAGTGTATACTTTATGCCCACCAAGAACATTAAGCATGCTGCACCTCCTTATTTGCTCATTTTAAGACCTGTAGCCTGTATGTTCATCGTTTCAGCACTAGTGCTACTAGTGCTGTTACTACCTTTTTCCTCAGCCATAAGTAGCTGGTGAGTGTAGTGCCACAGTGCACCATATGTTTTAATACATTTAATGGTGCTAATATCGTTGTTACCTTCTACGTTGAGATGCTCCAACTTTTCCATGAAGCACTCACGTAGAACATGTTCTTTATACTCCAGCTCATCAATCAACACTGCGCCACCTCCGCGAAAGCAAGTTATAGTGAGCAGGGTCGCTAAGAAACATTACACGAAGTACCCACTGCGCATTAAGTGTTCCCATACGTACGTTGCTACCGAGACGATTAAGCAAATTGCCTGTAATAGTTCCATTAGTAATTGTTATAACAGAACCATTACTACCATCAGGAATAGCAGCGGCAAGTGGAATATCATAAACGCAGCCGTTAACAGGTTCAAATGTAGCAGGGAGCGTTATAGTGGTAACACCCCCTGCTACTGCTATGCTTCCCGGCACAACAACCGGAACGTTACACTGGCAAGCCATGTAAAACCTCCAAAAGGTCAATATATCCCTGTGCACCCGCACAGGGTAGAGGAACGATTAGTTGTTGAACAGGTCAGTGATTTCCTGGTCGGTAATCGGAGTGTTCGGGCAGGTATTGCCCAGGAACTCCAGAGAACCTTCAACGGTGAGCTGATTGCCGAGCTTGACCCAGACAATGTCGTTCTGCGTTGCGTCAACAGCGTTCTCTGTTACTGTTGCGCGGTAAACATCACCAGTCTCTGTGCTATCACCACCAATAATGGCAACCATCTGGTCAGTAATAGTGGCAGTAGCTGCGGCCTCCGTAGTGGGCAAGTCAGCAGCGGTAGTGTAAACAGTGGGTGTTTCATTGCTAAATACAGTCAGCGGGCTAACCAGTTTCTTGGTCTGATAATCGGTCAGGTCAAGCACGTTACCCAGCTGGTCCCATTTGTAAGTGGCAGGGTCACCGGTAGCTTCTGCAACAACAATGTTGCTGCCTGCTTCAACAATGCTGCCTGCGCCTTCGACAAAATCAGCGTCTGTGGTAAACTCGTTCAGGACGTTGTATACCCAGCCGACTTCAAAGACAGTAATCTTTGTCCAGGCGCCGTCAATCAACTGCCACAGACCAATGCTGTCGATGTCACTGTGATACTGCGGTTCGCCAGAAGCAGGGTGAAGATTACCATCGCCATCCTCCCATGCGTATACCGCGCTGCCTTTGACCTTGTACACCTTAGCGGTAGTTTTTTTGATTTCCTTGACAAGTGTTTCAAGGCCTTTGTCATCAAGATATTTTCTTACTGCCATAACTTATTACCTCCTAATTATTAGCCTGTAATGAGATTGCCGCAACCACAGAACGGGTTGTTACCGGCATT
>ERZ842401.533-NODE-533-length-55712-cov-9.598990_pt1 | contig 55712 bp, 49 predicted proteins | sample MGYA00521270_ERZ842401 | MGnify/ENA primary metagenome ERZ842401 (study PRJEB31892, sample SAMEA3878208) | bioreactor metagenome | biome: Moose rumen | place: Sweden | collected 2011-10 | study: EMG produced TPA metagenomics assembly of the PRJEB12797 data set... | reverse complement strand
ACAGCAATAATCGTTGATATATATAATAAATGCTTTTTCATCATCATTACTCCTTGATTAGTTTGCATGTGATCTAGATATTATACACTTAACACCCGTTTGCTCCGATGAACCGTGTTTTTGTGCAAATTGTATTTTAGTATAATATCCACCATTAAGACTATCAGTTAAAGCAGATACCGCATACAAAATAGTCGATGATGCCATCTCATTAACAGAACAAGCTGTATTGGCACTTCCGCTTCCTGTGTGATAATTATTAGTAATATGACTATAATAATGCTCTTCTTGTTGATTATTTACTTTTTGTATACCGGCATTTACAGCTGAAAGATTGCCGCTTAAAGCATAAAGATCCCCGACTGCCGGAGCAAACCAACTATGTGCGGCTACACCCGGTGAAGTTTTTTCATAACAAGCTTTTATTTGATATGCATTCGTTGCTCCGTGACTATACCAATAAGCAGTATCAGTTTTCCCTTTCATATTTGAAGATGTCGTAACAGCAGCTTGTTTATAGTTCTCGGGTTCAGATGAAGAAGTATATTGATAAGGGTAGTAATACCTATGTGTATTGACACCATTGGCGTTAGTAGTTACTTTAGTCGAAACAGCCATACCTGAGGTAAACCCGTAAGAAAAAGGATTACCATTTTGATGAGTATATAGATATTGGCCGCAAGAGTCACTAAAAGAAGTTGCAGATGCAACCCATTGCAAATCAACCGCCAAATCATCGGTAAACATAACACCAATAATGGTTTTGCCGGTAGGTATATCAACGTAACAATTTAAATCGTTAGCTAAAAGATCACCCGCGGCACAAGTCTTGGCCTCTAAATTTGGGCAATAAAATTTAGTTGAACTAAACGGACAAGGTAGTGCTACATAACCAATCGATGCACATTGAGCGGCTGTTTTGTTATAGCCTAATTCAGTGCAATATGTTGCCTCTGTTTTACCGCTTCTATCCGCGCAGTTAAAATTGTCACCGGTAATTGTAGTAGTACCGCTCTTACCGCAAAAATAGGCATTTTCATTAAACGGGCAACGAATTTTGGTATATCCGACACATTCCTCTGCAGTCGATACGTACCCCATTGAGGCGCAAGTTGGTCTGGTAGAAGTCGGGGTATAAGTGGTCGCACTTGATGATGTCGGAAAAATGATTGCCGACACAACAAAACACGCCAAAAGACCAATCGTCTTTGGCGTCAAATCAATGAACCTATAAGATAATCTTAAAGAGGAGTTAGTCTTCCCCCCCCCCTAGGAAACTGCGGCTTACAGCCGATTGATGAAACTTAAACATATAAATATCTCCTCTTTTTAACATCAAATGATACTATCATAACACTAGTTTCATTCTACCTAAAAAATTATTAATATTCAATAAAAAAATATTACGTTGTTCTTCCATAACTAAAATGCTGATTTTTTTTAACATCGTAAAAAAGCTAATTCGCAGCTTAAATATTTTTTAAGAAAAACAGCTCCTACCTAAAAATAAATATTTGAATGCTACTTTTGCGCTAATTTATATTATCCTCGCCTTGCGCCATAATGCCTTTAATTAATATGAATTTAGGCGTATGACTACCGAAAGTTTTGTATTTATCAGCTAAAGCAACAGCTTCTTCATCTATAGTTTCCGCTGCGACAACACTCGTCTTTGCAGTGTTTTCATTGGGCTTAGCCTCTGAAATGCTGACTGAATTATCAACTTCTTTTTCTTTATCTTTATCAATCTTAATTTCAGCTGGAGTTTGTAATATCTTAGATAAAATCTCTTGGGTTTCTTTGGAACGGCGATTGGTGTATACGACATTTTGTTTTTGTGCCGGTAACATTGCGAGAATCTTTTCCAGATTATCGAGTTGCTTATTTTTCTTAATAAGATTTATGTCATCAACAACCAAAACATCTACTTGACTTAAATCAACTTTGGAATTCTCGGCAACATCCAACAATAAATCCGGCGCTCCGATAATCACATTCGCCTCATTAGCCGCATCATCTTCCTTGGCCGCTATTTCGTGATATTTGTTAAAAATTGCCAAGCAATCGGAAATCTTAACCGCCATCTGCGAATTTGCAGTTATAATCAAAATATTTTTAGCCTTTTTACCATTGATAATATCCAACAACGGCAATACATAAGACATCGTTTTGCCGCAACGCGCCGGAGCTATGGTGAAAATATCCCTTCCCTCCAATATCGCCGGTATTACGTCGGCCTGCACCGTTGTCGGGGTGGTAATTCCATACTCATCAATGGCTTTGATGGTTTGTTCGCTTAAACCTAATTCTCTGAAATTCATTACTTTATCCTCAACTTGTCTAAACTCGGCCATACACATCTTCAAAGCGCACTATATCATCTTCGTCTAAACTATCACCGGTTTGAACTTCGATAAAAACCAACGGAACATCGCCGTTATTTTCAATCCGGTGTTTGGTTTCAACCGGAATATAAACTGCGGTATCACCCTTAACATCTATAAGTTCATCGCCTAACGTCACTACCCCGTGCCCAAAAGCAATAATCCAATGTTCGGCACGGTGATGGTGCAACTGTAAGGATAATTTTGCCTGCGGGTTAACACATATTTTTTTAACGCAAAAGTTCTCTGCCGCCTCTAAAACTTCCCAAGTTCCCCAAGGACGCGTGTCTTTAGCTCCTTTTTGATAAGTGGTCGTCATTTTTATTCCTTGATAATTTCAGTTTTTTACTTGATGTCTATGAATATAGAGAATATAAGTTAAAACGCAAGCAAAAAAAATTAAGATGGTAACAAAGTATGATTTCGTCTACAATCAACCAGGCTAAACAAATTACCAAATATTTGCGCGAGGTTATCGCCGCTTCTGCTCCTATGGGGGAGAAACTTGATAATTTTATGAGTATCTTAGCCAAACAAATGGACGCCGACGGCGCCGCTTGTTATTTGGCCATTGATGATAATTATATTGAGCTTTTTGCCTCCTATGGTTTCAGCCCTAAGCTTAATAATCACGTAGCCTTAAAAGTCGGAGAAGGTATCATCGGGCGCATCGCTAAAGAAAAACGCACCTATGTTGCCGAAGATGTTTGGAATGATCCTAATTTTTTACATCGCGACGGGGTCGAAGAAGAACAATATCACGGTTTTGTCGGAGTTCCTTTGGTTTACTGGGGAATTATCATTGGAGTTCTTTGTTTATATAAAAAGGAAATTTTTGAGTTCGGCAATAAGAAAATATCCGTTTTGGAAACCATAGCTATGCCTTTTGCCGAATGGGTTGCCGGAGATGATATTCGCAACTATAAAAATGAATTTATCAAAAAACGTGGTTTGAATATTCGTAACAAATTTAAAGGAGTATCTTTAAGCAAGGGCGTCGGCTTAGGCGCCGCCGTTTTGCATCGCCGCCGTCAAATGGTGAAAAATATTTTTGCCAAAGATAAAGATGCCGAATTAGAGCGGTTGCATAATGCTCACGAGCAAATGATTAAAGACTTAGATGAAAAATTTACCGCCACTAAATTAGGCTTCGGTGAACACGCTGATATTTTTGATGCTTATCGAATGTTTGCGCGCGATAAAGGCTGGTTGAAGCGCATTGAGGGATATATCGACGGCGGGTTGACGGTAGAAGCTGCCGTAGAACGGGCTTATGAGGATATGTGGAATCGCCTGTCAGGTTCACAAGATACCTATTTGCGTGAAAGATTGAATGACCTGCGCGATGTTTCCGATCGCCTGCTGTCCTATTTATACGGCGATGCCCAAAACAGCAAAAATTCCGACAAAGACAACATCGTGGTAATTGCCCAAACTATGGGACCTGCGGATTTAATGGATTACGACTATCGTAAAATCAGGGCACTGATTTTGGAGGACGGCACCCCGACTATGCACGTGGCGATTGTGGCTAAGGCTTTGGGAATTCCGGTTGTTTCAAAAATTAAAGGAATTTATAATGAAATCCGCAACGGCGAATTACTGGCGGTAGATGGCGAAAGCGCCACGGTTTATATCAATCCTTCAAGTAAAATTTTAAGCGAATTTACCCAAAAGCTTCAGCAGAAAGCCGATGAACAAAAGCGTATGGAAAAGCTTAAAAATTTACCTAACAAAACCAAGGATAGGCAAAAAATAAATCTTTATATTAACGTCGGTTTAGATTTCGATTTGGATTATATCGAATCCACCGATTGTGACGGTGTCGGCCTTTACCGTACCGAAATCCCCTTTATGTCCGCCGATAGTTTGCCGGATGTAGATGAACAGCTGTCATTTTATCAAAAAATGATGGATAAAGTCGGCGATAAAAAAGCGGTCTTTCGCAGTTTGGACGTGGGCTCCGATAAGTTATTGCCTTATTGGTCATATTCCGGAGAAGAAAATCCCGCTATCGGTTGGCGCTCCATACGCATAACGCTGGACAGACGTGCTATTTTGCGCCAACAACTGCGAGCTTTTATCAGAGCTACCAAAGGTAAAGAGCTTAACGTGATGTTTCCGATGATTGCAAATTATTGGGAGTTTGCGCAAGCCAAAGAAACTTTATTAATCGAATTAGAACGTGAAAAAAAATGCGGCGGTGAATTACCCAAAAAAGTCAACACCGGATTGATGATTGAAGTTCCCTCAATTGTTTTCCAACTTGACAGCGTTTTACCTCAAGCCGATTTTGTTTCCATCGGCACTAATGATTTGGCGCAATTCGTTTTTGCCTGCGATCGCACCAACAATCGCTTGATGTATCGTTATGATGTTTTATCGGCGCCGTTTTTGCAAATAATGAAAGAAATCATTGATAAATGCAATCACTACAAAGTACTTTGCTCGGTGTGCGGCGAAATGGCTTCAAGCCCGATAGAAGCTATGGTTCTGATCGGTTTAGGATACCGCAACCTTTCAGTGTCCGGCGCGTCGTTTTACAAAGTCAAACAAATGTTGCGTTCGGTTAACACCAAACATTTATCCGATTTCATTGAAAACTTGATGAAATCAGACAGTAAAACCCTACGCCCGCATTTAATTGCATATGCTAACGATCACGGTATTGAAATTTTTTAAAAATGTAATATGATGTCTGTAAAATTTAAATTAAAAGAAGGATTAAAATGGTAAAAAAAGATAAAAATACCGAAACCGACGCTGAGGCTAAAGTTTCCAAGAAAGAGCAAAAAACCATTGATAAGGCGGCTGATAAGTCGGTAGATAAGGTTGTCATAAAACCGATTGAAAAGCAAACGGTTACCCGAGTCGGAGCAATGTTGAAAAATATGCGTCAGGAAAAAGGACTTAAAGTTGCCGATATTGCCAAGTTTTTGTGTGTCCGCAAACAATATATTGAGGCGATTGAGGAGAGTAATTATCAGGAAATACCGGCTTTTCCGTACGGTATCGGTTTTATTCGTTCTTATGCCGATTATTTAGGCTTAAACAGTGGAAATATCGTTGAATTGTATAAAGAAGAAACTAATGTTAAAAAAACTGAAGAAATAAATGTAAATGAACCGCAGACAACTGCGGCGATGCCGAATATCGTGTATATTTTAATAAGTTTGGTCGCCATCGCTTTAGTATACGGAGGCTGGATGTTGCTCAATAGAGATGATGAAATTGAGACTGCAAATTTGACCGAAAACCTTGATTATGATGACAATGTTATCGTTATTGAAGAAGCTTCCGATGATGAAACCGAACAAACGGCAACGTCCTTAACCATTGATGAGAATAATCCGAATGAAGCCAAAGAAGCAACCGTTTCGGAAAACGAGGAAGGAACTGTTCCTTCTCAAGAATCGAATTCTGAAACCAAAACCAAAGAACTATCTTCATCATCAATTGCGGCGCCGGAAACAACAGTTGCCAAACCGACCATTCCGACAAAAGGTGTTTATCTGGAAATAGTCGATGAAAGTTGGGTTGAAGTTAAAAATGAGTTGAAGCTTTATTTGAGTAAGGTTTTAAAACCCGGCGAAAGTTACACTTTACCTAATGACAAGGGGTTGATTTTATCGGTTGGTAAAAGCGGTGGTGTCAATGTTTATGTCAACGGCGTTAAAACCGACTTAACCCAAAACGGTAAAAAAATGAATATTGATATTGACAGCTATCTGCAATCCAGACGATAGCGAATCGAGAACACTTTATAATTGCAGGCATTTTTATGTCTGCAATTTTTGGTTTGTAAATGTTAAGGAATAAGTTTAATTTTAGGGATGAATTGCAATGGATTTAACGGAGAAATTAGCTAATGTTACCAACCGCTACAGAGAATTGGAAGCTTTGATTGCCGAACCTAATGTCACAGCGGAAAATTTAGTTAAAATGAATAAAGAAATGGCTAACCTCGCGCCGATAGTAGAGGCAATTGACGAATATAACCAAATGAAAAAAAGCTTTATTGAAGCTAAAGAAATTATGGAAGATGCCGATTTCGACAAAGATATGAAAGAATTGGCTGAGGCTGAATACTATCAAATTAAGGAGCAATTGCCGTTAAAAGAAAAAGAGATTAAAATTTTGCTTCTTCCCAAAGATGTCGATGACGATAAAAATGCTATTTTAGAAGTTCGCGCCGGCACCGGCGGTGATGAAGCTGCATTGTTTGCCGCCGATTTGTTTGAAATGTACCAACGTTATGCTGAAACACAAGGATGGAAATTTGAATTTATGGATGCTTCGGAAAATGAAATCGGCGGTTATAAAGAGGCGACGGCTTCAATATCCGGCAAAGGGGTTTTTGCTAAATTAAAATTTGAATCCGGCGCCCATCGCGTACAACGTGTTCCGGTTACCGAAAGTCAGGGAAGAGTCCATACTTCGGCGGCAACGGTGGCTGTTTTACCGGAAATTGAGGAAGTTGATATTTATATCAATCCGGCTGATATTAAAATGGAAGCCTATCGTTCATCAGGCGCCGGCGGGCAAAAAGTCAATAAAACCAGTTCAGCCGTACGCTTAACCCACGTGCCTACCGGTATTGTAGTGGAATCGCAGGAAGAACGTTCGCAATTTAAAAACCGTGACAATGCTATGCGTAAATTACGTGCCAAATTATATAATGCGCAAAAAGAAGCCGCTGATTCAGCTTATGCCGAAAACCGTAAACAACAAGTGGGAAGCGGCGATCGCTCCGAGCGTATTCGCACCTATAATTTTCCGCAAGGCCGAGTCACCGATCACCGCATAAATTTAACCTTATATAAACTTGATGAAGTAATGAACGGCAGTGCATTAGGGGAAATCATTGATGCTTTAATCGCCGATGATCAAGCACAAAAATTAGCGGCTTTGGAATAAAATTGCGTTTTTAAAAAATTTTCGTTGAGAGAAGCAAACAAATATTTTATGATGATTTTCGTAAATTGAAGATTTTAAGGACGAAAGCTTGGAACCTAAATATATTCCTTTACGCGTACATACGGCTTATTCATTATCCGAAGGGGCAATGAAAGTTCAAGCTTTGGTTAAACGGTTAAGCGAGATGGGAATACCGGCTTTTGCGATGACTGATACCGCCAATATGTTCGGAGGTAAAGCGGTTTCCAATCTGGCTCCCGAATCCGGTATTAAGCCTATATTAGGTTGCCAATTTAATTTACGTAATCCCGATGCCGATGATTTGTTAAAATCCAAAGGTATGATGATTGAACCGGATAAAATAGTCTTACTGGTGATGAATGAAACCGGCTATATGAATATTATGCACTTGATGAAGCTGTCTTATCTGGATAATCCCGACTCAACAGAAAAAGCTTTTATTCGCTTGAGCGATTTGGCTAAAAATAACGAAGGTTTAATCGCTTTATCCGGCGGCGTTGAGGGGCAAATAGGACGGTTGTTACTGGAAGGTCGCGAAGACGAGGCTAAAGCCACCGCTGTTAAACTCAAAGAAATTTTCGGTAATCGTTTTTATATGGAAATAGCTCGTTTGGGTTTGGATGCCGAGCTGCAAACCGAAGAAAAATTTATAAATTTAGCTTATGATTTGAATATTCCGCTGGTAGCAACCAACGAGGCTTTCTTTTTTGATGAGGATATGTATGAGGCCCACGATGCCTTAACCTGTATCGCTCGCACCGAAATTGTCAGTAATGAAAATCGCTTTCACTATTCCATCAATAATCGCTTAAAAAGCGAAGCGGAAATGCTTGAATTATTTGCAGATTTGCCGGAAGCATTGCAAAATACCGTTGTGATTGCAAAACGCTGCAATTACCTATCAAAAAAGGTACAGCCGTTGTTGCCGATTTTCATTTGTCCCGATGGTATGACCCAAGATGAATATATCACCAAATGTGCTTATGAAGGACTCAAAGGACGTATGGAAAAGCACGTCTATTATGAGGGAATGTCCGCAGAAGAAAAAAAAGCGATTGATGAAAAATATTATGCTCGTTTGGAATATGAACTCGGCGTTATTAAGAAAATGGGATTCTCGGGATATTTTCTTATTGTGTCTGATTTTATCATCTGGTCTAAAAGTCACGGTGTTCCGGTAGGTCCGGGGCGTGGCTCCGGCGCCGGCTCGATTGTAGCGTGGTCACTGCATATTACCGAGTTAGATCCGATTAAATTGGATTTACTGTTTGAGCGTTTTTTAAATCCGGAACGCGTTAATATGCCGGATTTCGACGTCGATTTTTGTCAGGAAAATCGTTATAAAACCATTGAATATGTACAAGAAAAATACGGTGCTGACAAAGTGGCTCAAATTATCACTTACGGTAAGTTGCAATCCAAAGCGGTAATTAAAGATGTGGCGCGTGTGTTAGGTATGCCCTATTCGCAAGGCGATAGAATTTCCAAGATGATTCCTCCCGGCTCCCAGGGTAAAAACCCTACTTTACAGGAAGCACTGGATCAAGTGCCAGAGTTGGAAGAATTGCGCCGTAATGATCCGCAGATTAACAAACTGTTTGATATTGCTATGAAGCTGGAAGGGCTTTATCGCAATTCAGGTATGCACGCTGCCGGTGTGGTTATCGGCGACAGACCTTTGGAACAATTGGTGCCGCTTTATAAAGACCCTAAAGCCGATATGCCGGTAACTCAGTATGATATGAAATATGTTGAAGAAACCGGTTTGATTAAGTTCGACTTTTTGGGCTTAAAAACTTTGACTGTGATTCAAAAAGCCGTCGACTGGATTAAAAAAAGTCGCGGTATCGACTTGAATGTTGATGAATTGTCACTTGATGATAAAGCTACCTATGAAATGTTACAACGCGGCGATACTTCGGCGGTATTTCAATTTGAATCGCCGGGAATGCGTGATGTGCATCGGCAGATTAAACCGGACCGTTTTGAAGATTTGATTGCGATTGTATCATTATACCGTCCGGGACCGATGGATAATATTCCCACCTATATCAAACGTAAACACGGCGAAGAAAAAATTACTTATTTACATCCGGATTTGGCGCCGATCTTGGATGAAACCTATGGCATTATGGTTTATCAAGAGCAAGTTATGAAAATTGCGCAGGTCTTAGGCGGGTATACTTTAGGCGGAGCCGATAAATTGCGTAAAGTTATGGGTAAAAAATTACGTGATGAGATACCCAAGCAGCGCGCAATGTTTACCGAAGGGGCCTTAAAAAAGGGTATTGATGAAGATACGGCAACCAAAATTTTTGATCAGATGGAAAAATTTGCTTCTTACGGTTTCAATAAATCACACGCGGCGGCGTATTCACTGATTTCATACCAAACTGCATACTTAAAAGCGCATTATCCGGTGGAATTTATGTGCGCAATTATGTCGTTGGATTTGACGAATGTCGATAAATTGTTGCTCTACAAAGAAGAATGCCGTAAAATGGGGATTAAAGTTTTACCACCGGATATTAACAAATCTCTGCCGGAGTTTGCGGTTGAAGACGGAAATATTCGCTATGCCTTGGCGGCAATCAAATCGATAGGTGTTGCCAATATGGAAGCAATTATCGCCGAGCGTGAAAAGAAGGGTAAATTTAAGGATATTTCGGATTTTATTCATCGGGTTGACGCTCGCCAGATAAATCGGCGGCAAATGGAGCAACTTATTAAATCCGGAGCTTTTGATTGTTTGGATAATTCACGTGGCAAATTAATGGCTAATTTGGATACGATAATGTCACATATAATTGCAGCTACCGAAATGAAAAACAGTTCACAAAGTTCTTTGTTCGGAATAGAGGAATTGGCCGCCAAAATTACTTTGGATAATAAACCGGATTTTCCGGAATTGGAACGCTTGCAACAAGAAGCTGAGGCTATCGGTTTTTATTTATCGGCACACCCTCTGGATAGTTATCGCGAAGGTATGGAACGCATCGGAGTAAAAAATTATGCGGAAGTAATGGCAGGATTAAAAATCGGGGACAGTTTACCGTGTAAATTTGCCGGATGTGTTAACAATTTTCAAAAGCGCCTGTCCAAAAACGGTAACAAGTTTGCCTTTTTAGGCTTATCTGACGGTATTTCCAATATGGAAGGCATATTATTTTCCGATGCTTTAAGTAAATATGAAGATGTTATTAATTCCGGTCAACCTCTGTTGATTAATGCCACAATTAAGCAGGAAGAGGGGCGCGACCGGTCGAGTATGTTGATAAATACCGTGGAATTATTAGATGCCGCCATCAGCGAAGCAGCTAACGGCTTGGAATTGTATATTAATAACACTGCGGCGGTCAGCGGATTAAAACAGATATTAAGCAAAGATAGAAACGGTAAAAATAAAATATATATTATTCCCGAGAATGATAATTGGGATATACGCATAATTTTACCCGGTAGTTATGCCCTTTATGGCGACACGGTAGCTAAGATCCGCGCTTTAGCCGGAATTTCTAAGATAAAGGAATTGTAAAATGACTGAACCAAAAGATAATAAAGCTGTTAAACTTCCGTTTATTTCAACCATATTGGGGCCTTTTGCTCTGGTGTTTTCCGGAGGAATGAGAGCCTTTATTTTGTGTATGATTTTTGCCGGTATAGTTACTTTTATTACGGGAATAACAGGTAATTTATCCACTTGCATCAGTGAAAATTTTCGTATTAAATACAGTTGCAATGAGAGTGGAATTGTTTTTATTATAACCAAAATTTTAATTTTTGCAGTTGACGTTATTTTTATTCGCAATTGGATAGGAATGATATTAGAGGATAAAAAATCAAATTGGCGCGAAATTTTTACCCCTAATCTTCGCGATGGCAAAATTGCAGGGGTGTTATTACTGTTGTTTGCCTCTATCGGCGTAGCGTTATTGGCGCTTTACTTACTTTATGCCAGACAACCCAATCCGAATTGGCGTATTGAGTTGATATATTTCGGCGTGGTATCATTAGGTTTTTTGGTGCCGATTTTGGCATTACGTTTTTTGGGATACATCGCTTCCGCGGCTTTGGGTGAAAAAATGTTATCACCCTTAACGATATGGCAAAAAACTTCCGGCAATATGTTTTTATTATTGAGCGGCGCTTTTGCGATGATAATGGTTATGACTATTATTATGTTAAATTTATTGCAGTTTGCCGGCGGAGCAGCCTTGACAAGCAACTTAGCATCAGCTTGGCTATGCGAATTTGTTTGCAGTTTAGGAAAAACAATTACTATAATAATGTTTGCTAATTTTTGTTATCTGTTAAATAAAAATTTATCATAAAGGAGTGAATAATGAGAACCCAAATTATAGCTTTACCTTTGATAAACATATTAAAAAGCACTTTTAAATTTGTATGGCAAAACAAGAAAGTGATTTTACCGATATTGCCGGTTATGTTAATCATAATGGCCGCCCAGATGATTATCCGACTTTCTCCCGCCTGCACTGCTGATTTGTCATCCTGCAGCGGAACTTGGTATGTCATAGTTTTATCAATCATATTTTCATTAATTAACATTGCCGTAACCATTAACTATTGTCGGGCGGCAAACGGCGACACAGCTTTCGACTATTCATCGGTTAAGTTTATTAAACGGCTGGCGATATATGTCGTGTTACTGTTGGCAATCTTGCTGTTTGCGATAGCGGCTATGCTACCGATGGGTATCGTTACTTTATTTACGCAAGACCAATTGATATGGCAGACTGTTTTGTATATCGGTTTGTTTATATTCGGAATTTTGGCAGCACCTTTGTTGTTAATGTTTCCGGCAACGGCAATGGATGATTACGAATTTTTAAGCATTCAGCGCTTGTTTCGCGTAGCCAAATATAATCACAATGCTCTATTTTGGGGACTATTTTTATTGTCTTTATCTTGTTTTCTGCCATTACTGGGTCTGGTGATGATATTCGTATTGACATCAGGACTAATAGAAGTGCGCGAGCAGTTATGGATTTTACTTTGCAGTATGATTATACAATTGATATATTCATCATTAAAAGGAGCTTATTACGCTCATATTTATCAATTTTTCAAGCATATTGAAAAAAACACTAAATAACTTAACTGTTGCAATTACCTAACTTCCCTAATCTTTACACGGATTAAGGGAAGTTTTTTATAGTTAAGCAATTTAATTGTTGCATTTTATCCGTAAAGGTATTATATTACTCTACGTTAAGGGTAACACTCTTAACTGTGACACCAGAGGCACTATGAAATAGGATATTTGGACCCGAGGGCGGTACTCGGCACCTCCACCAATTTTAATGAAATGATGTTGATTTTTAGGGGGTGAAACAGGTTTGACAGGTATCAGTAAAGATAGCAAAAGGCTGTGTCCGGTGAGATACCGCCGTTATCGGTTCAAAAAAAAATGAATGCTAACGATAATAACGTAGCTCCTGTTGCTTTAGCCGCTTAATGGTGGTTAGCAACACTATCAATTCTTAAAGACTTGGAGTTCTTTGAGTGGGGTTGTTAGGGCTTGCCCATCAACAGAAAAGCCCTTAAAAGTTCTGCTTAACGGAGCAATAATATGGAAAATGATGAAATCAACTATGACCACTTGATGGAAAAAGCTCTTAAATATGTGGTCGTCGAGGCTTTGAAAGTCGCTGCGGAAGATGGCTTGTCGAACAAAAATCATTTTTATATAACATTTAAAACCAATCACCCTGATGTAAGAATGGATACGGCTTTGCTCAATCAATATCCCGAAGATATGACTATTGTTTTGCAGCACCAGTTTGCTAATCTTTTGGTAAGCGAAAAATATTTTGAGGTGGATTTGAGTTTTAATGATATTCCGCATACTTTGCGCGTACCTTATGAAGCAATAACCTATTTCGCCGACCCTTATGCCCGCTTTGCTTTGAGCTTTGCCTTTGACGGAGCGGTAAGCGAAGGACATAAAGAAACCTCAACTGCGGCTCAAGCATCAAATGGCGGAGCTGACATTGTTTCTATTGACGCATTTCGGAAAAAATAATGAAGAAAATATCTGTTGTAATTGCCGGAAGACATTCAACCAGTATTTGCTTGGAAGATGAGTTTTTAAGCGAATTGAAACGCATTGCCGCCATCCGACATATCAGTATAAACGAATTAATAACCTTGATTGATAAAAGCAAGAGCGGCTCCAATCTATCCAGCGCCATACGAGTTTTTATTTTGCAAGAATTGCGACGTCAAGCCGTAACAACTGGAAATAAAGACTAACTATCTTTTTATTATATATAAAAATATTTATGTCGTAATTAAAAAAATAGTAATTACGATTATATTCTGACATAATAAACTAAAAGGAGTTTGCTGATGGATAATTGCGTGGTTTTTATGTTGGATGAGGATAAAGATTTCTTAAAACTTTATTCCTCTTTACTTAATCGCAAAGGCTGTCAGGTTTTTGCTACCGATAACCTGTTTTTGTTGCTTAAATATGCCAGAACAGCTATTCCTTCTTGGGTATTTATCGATGAAAAATTTGCTCAAGGAAATGTCGAGGAACTGATTAATATACTGGATAAAAATATTCCTTCAAACTTCACTCGTTATACAATTATGAACCATCAAAAAGATCATCTGCCATACCCGCAAAACAAGACAGCCGATTATATTTATAAACCGCAAGCTTTGGAAAAAATGATGCAATTGGCAGAAAATTGTTGCATTATGCAATAAATAATTTACTATTCGTCGCAACAATTATTTAATTCGGACTCGTCGATATATGATAAAATATTTGCAAAATTTATTGCGTAGAACCTACGAATTAATGCTTGATCTTTCGGCATCACCGCACGCCGTTTGGTTTTTATTTATAGTGGCTTTTGCCGAAAGCTCTTTCTTTCCTATTCCGCCGGATATTATGTTAATTCCGATGGTTTTGGCAACTCCGAACAAAGCTTGGAAAATAGCGTTAGTTGCCACATTAGCCAGTTTAATTGGTGGCTATTTCGGGTATACTATCGGAGTATTTGCCTTTAATACCATTGCCGAGCCGATTTTACAATTTTATAATGCATTGGATAAATTCCACACTTTTGAAAACTACTATCACCAATATGGTGCGTGGATTGTTTTTGGTGCCGGCATTACCCCTTTTCCTTACAAAATTATTACTATAGCCAGCGGTGTTGTGCATTTGGATTTGGCTGTATTCACCATAGCCAGCATTTTGGCGCGCGGAATGCGTTTCTTTGTAGTGGCTTGGTTGTTGAAAAAATACGGCGAATCAATGAAATATTTCATTGATAAACATTTAGGCAAATTATCGGTGCTATTTTTAATTTTGCTTATCGGCGGCTTTGCATTAATAAAAATGTTTTAATGAAAAAACTCCCCGTTTCTTCAAACAAGGAGTTTTTTTGAGAAGAGGATTTATTTTTCTGATTAGTAGTAAACCCAAGTAACATCGTTAGTTTCGCCGGCACAATAGGTATTTGCATCAACCAACGAAATCGGAAGTCCGCTACCGGAACCAGCACCGGCACTTCTTGTGTGCCCGCTGACAGTTATTGAAACCAAACCATCAGCGCCCCAGTCAGATGATGCCAAAGAGCGGCAAGCCTCTTTACCTAATGATTTCATCCGAATTCCAAAATAAGTACTGGCTGTGGTACTTCCGCATATACCAGAGGCTTTACAAGCCTCAACAACAACTTCTCCACCGAATGTGCCATATAATTTATTGTCACTGGCAGCCATCTCATTAGGAGCTAAATTATAAGTAATAGCCGATGCCGAGGTCAACCCCGAATAATTCGGACTGGTCGCATAAGCCGTTCTGATGTTCATCAACAACATCACTATTTGATCTTGAGCTTTGGTGAGTTTATATTTCGCCATCGCTTTAGAGTAGCCCGAGATACCTCCGACCGACAAAACACCGATAATCGCCAGTACGCCCAGCATCTCTACCATTGATCGACCGCTTTGGTCATTTCTGTTTAATATTGTCATTGTTCCTCTCCTTATATACCGATTGTTGCACCTTATGTCTTCAATTTAGCAAAAATTCGGCATTGTGACAATTCTCTCTTTAGTAATATATCTTTTGTTATATTACAACAACTATTAAATAATTATTAATTATAATCAAAAGCTTAGTTCCTTTTCAGAAAATTAACTTTCATAACCGCTAATCCTCCGGCGGTAATTTTGGAAATGCTTTCATAAAATTGTTGATAAACTTTAGCCTCTTGCAGCCACTTTTGAAAAATATCATCATCAAGCAACTTGTGATTAAGCGGTTTTTCGGCAATACCGATGGCGCGAATAATCTCGCCGGATATGACGTAATCTTTAACTATTTCCCAAGCCTGCTCTTCTTCAGAAAGTGTCGCCGGCAAAACTTCCGACTTATCATCGGCTCTCTTAATTCTGATGATTTTTTTCAACTGATTGGTTATTCTTTCCTGCCAATTTTGCGCCTCTTCCCGAACGACCTCTTTTTCAGTGGGAAATTTCTCAATATATGCAGCAATAAAATCTCTTTGCAATTCCGCTATAGCCGGAACACCGTTAACGGCAATTTTTTCAAGTTTCTCTGCTTCATTGCGAACTTTAAGATTATCTTTGGCTATTTGTGATAAAACTTCAGCTTCATAAATAAATTCTCCGCCTCTTTCGCCGGCATCTTTTACTAAGACCGCCGCGGTCAAAAGTAACGCTCCTTCATCACTGATTTCAGCCAAATCACGCAATTTTTGCTCAGCTGCATCCATTCTTACCAACAACCCCATTAAAGCTTCAACATCGGCCTTTGATTTAACCGTGTTGGCGTTGATATGCTCAATATCTTCGATTCGTTGGTTAATGGACGATAAATCAGGATTTTGTGCCAGATATTCCACTGAATGCAAATTACTTTGCAACTCAATTAATCGATTTTGCATCTCCGTAATTTGCTCGGATAATTCGTTATTTTGTTTTGATGATGCAAATAACTCGCCGGCCCAATTTTGCAAAGCTTCTTTATTCTGCCATCCGCCATAAACTGCCGCTCCCAATAAAGTTGCGCTTAATATGCCGATGATGGTTTTACCTAATATTTTTTTCTCCGATGTTTTGACCTTAATTTCAGAAGTTTTGTGCGTTTTTTCTCCTGCCATAATAAAAATCCTCCCTTTTAATGGTGAAAAGACTTGGCTTTAATTATTTAATAGTGTATATAATATCATCAAATAAGCAACAATAATTTAAATTTTAATAAGAAGCGAAACAAATGTTAGTTTTAGGAATAGAAAGCAGTTGTGATGAAACCGCAGCCGCTATTGTGAACAGTGAGAAGCAAATTTTAGCTTCCAGCGTGCTCACGCAAAGCGAACATAAAAATTTCGGCGGCGTAGTTCCGGAATTAGCCGCCCGCGCGCATTTGGAACATATTGATGAAATCATTGGGGAAACTTTTCAAACTGCCCGACTTAAGCCGACAGATATTGATGCCGTCGCCGTGGCAGCAGGTCCCGGATTGATTGGCGGAGTTACTGTCGGAGTAATGGCTGCTAAAGCTTTAGCCTTGGCTTTAGATAAACCTTTTATTGCCTTAAACCATTTAGAAGCTCACGCTTTGGTGGCGCGTCTTAACAGTGATATATCCTATCCTTACTTATTATTGCTTACCTCCGGCGGGCATTGCCAAATTCTGGTCGTCGAAGGAGTGGGAAAATTCAAACGCTTGGGCACTACTATTGATGATGCCGCCGGCGAAGCTTTCGACAAGGTTGCCAAAATGCTGGGATTAGGTTACCCCGGAGGACCGATTGTTGAAAAAATGGCAGCTTTAGGGGATAAATCACGTTTTGTTTTACCGCGGCCTTTATACAATTCCGGAGACTGCAATCTATCGTTTTCCGGCCTTAAAACCGCCGTACGTAAAGTAATCGAAGCCTATTCCCCCGACAATATTATTGAACACGCCATTATGCGTAAACGTGATATTGCCGATATTTGCGCCTGTTTTCAAAATGCTGTAGGCGATATTTTTACCCATAAACTGGAGCTCGCTATACGTTATTTTAAGAACAATTATCCTAATGGTAAACATTTGGTAGTTGCCGGCGGGGTTGCAGCTAATTTGTATTTGCGTCAATGCATTGATGAACTTTGCTATAAAACCGGACTATTGTTTGCCGCACCACCGATTAACTTATGCACCGATAACGGTGTAATGATTGCTTGGGCAGGAGTTGAACACGCACTTAACAATATGTATTCCGATTTGGACTTCAAACCGCGCCCGCGTTGGCCGTTAGACGAGAATGCGCCTAAAGCTCAAGGCGCAGGAGGGGTTAAAGCATGAGAGATATTAAAGAAATCAAAGATATTTTAGATATTTTTAAAGCACAAAATGCTAAACCTAAAAGTGAATTGGAATTTCATAATGCCTATACTTTACTGGTAGCAATCATACTTTCGGCACAAAGTACCGATAAAGGCGTCAACAAAGCTACCAAAGATTTATTCAAAATCGCTGATAATCCGCAAGCAATGATTAATTTAGGTTTGGAAAAACTGAAAAACTATATCAAAACTATCGGCTTATACAATAATAAAGCAAAAAATATTATGGCTTTATCCGAAATTTTGATTGAACAATACAATGGGCAAGTACCGCATAATCGCGAAACTTTGGAAGCTTTACCGGGGGTGGGTAGAAAAACCGCCAATGTCTTGCTTAATGTGTGGTGGAATGAACCGACGGTTGCCGTTGATACTCACGTTTTGCGTTTGGCTAAAAGATTAGATTTGAGCGATGGTAAAACTCCTTTGGAGGTCGAATCCGATTTAAATAAACTTCCCGATGAATACAAAATGTATGTCAATCATTGGTTGGTATTATTCGGGCGTTATATATGTAAGGCCAAAAGTCCCAAATGTTTAGGATGTCCGGTACAAAAATACTGTACAGTCTATCCGAATCCAACGAAAAATGCCGACTTAAATTAAGCCGGCATCTTTTATAATATCGTATCAATCTAGTTAGCAGGAATTACACGCGATTGAGCACCGTAAAGCAAAAAGCACCGCTGTCCGGGTTGCATATAAACATCTGCCCCTTGGGTGATCGTGCGCAAATTGCCGTTATCTAACCGAACAATATACTCCATACCGCCTTGCGAAGACAATCCCTCTTGAGCATAATTACCGGCAATACCACCCAATGCCGCACCGCCTAAGGCACCTAAAATCGAACCGCGCCCGTGACCGATAGTTGAGCCGGCGACACCGCCGCCGATAGCTCCGATTACCGAACCTGCAGAAGAATCTGATGAAGATACGTTAACCTGACGCACGCTTACCACCGTGCAATTCATCGCCTGCCCGACCTCACCGGTTCCGGAAGTGGCGTAATGATTAGAATTAATATTGGGTGCACAAGCCGTTAAAACCAATAATACCACGCTTGTTACTAAAAGATGCTGTTTCATATTATACAACCTCAAATTAAAGTTAAACACTGTTATATTTTTAAACCGTAGAATAAGATTTGTCAATGCTGGACATTAGATAAAATTTGATATAAAGTGTGTCCAATTATCTAATTTTTTATTGAAGGTATAAATTGCTATGTTGAAGAGAATTAAAATTGCCGAGTTATTAAAGGCTGATCAGCCAGTGATCAAGGTTTTGATTAAAGGTTGGGTTCGTACCCGCCGTGATGCCAAAGATTTTTCATTTGTGGAAATAAATGACGGTTCCTGCTTAAAAAATATGCAGGTTATCGCTAAAAACTCCTTGGCTAATTATGATGAAATTAAAAAACTTTCTACCGGCTCTTCGCTGGCAGTTGAAGGAGCTTTGGTTCCCTCGCAAGGCGGCAATCAAAAATTTGAATTGGTCGCAGAAAAAATCGAAATTTATTCAATTGCTCCTGATGATTACCCCTTGCAAAAAAAGAAGCACACCGATGAATATTTACGTACCATCGCCCATTTGCGTCCGCGCTCCAATAAATACGGAGCTGCTTTTCGCGTACGTTCGGAGTTATCTTTCGCTATTCACAAGTTTTTCAATGAACGCGGCTTCCGATATGTACACACACCGATTATCACCGGTTCAGACTGCGAAGGTGCCGGTGAAATGTTCCAAGTCACCACTTTGGATTTGAATAATGTTCCCAAGACTAAAAACGGGGCGGTTGATTATAGTCAGGATTTCTTTGGTAAACAAGCCCACCTTACTGTTTCCGGTCAACTTAACGGTGAAATGTATGCCACTGCTTTGGGAGATATTTACACCTTCGGCCCGACCTTCAGAGCCGAGAATTCTAATACCACACGCCACGCTGCCGAATTTTGGATGATTGAGCCGGAAATGGCTTTCGCTGATATTCATGATGATATGGATGTTGCTGAAGCTATGGTTAAATATTGCATTAAGTATGTAATGGAAACCTGTCCCGATGATTTGGAATTATTCGACAAATATGTCGAGCCGGGATTACTGGATAAACTGAACCATATACTGAATACGGATTTTGCCAGAATTACTTATGCCGAAGCCATAGAAATTATGCAAAAATCCGGTAAAAAATTTGAATATAAACCGGAGTTTGGTATTGATATGCAAACCGAACACGAGCGCTTTTTGGCTGAAGAACATTTTAAGCGTCCGGTAATTGTGCGTGACTATCCTAAAGAAATCAAAGCATTTTATATGCGCCTTAATGATGATGGTCGAACAGTTGCCGCGATGGATGTTTTAGTACCGGGAATCGGTGAATTAATCGGCGGTTCGCAACGTGAGGAACGTTTAGAGGTTTTGGAAGCTCGCATCAAAGAATTGGGTATGGATTTGAGTAGTTATGAATGGTATCTGGATTCACGCCGTTTCGGCTCGGTACCACACGCCGGTTTCGGTTTGGGTTTTGAGCGTATGATGATGCTGATTACCGGAATTGGCAACATTCGTGACACCATTCCTTTCCCACGCACACCGAAATCAATAAGCTTTTAAGGAACAAAATGCCTAGACTCGGATTATTGCTTATAGCCTTCTTTATCTCATTACCGACAGTTAGAGCTGCTGATAATGAGGTAGTTGATGAGGCTCCACCATCTTCGGAAGATGTTTTGGAAGAAGAAAAGGTTAACATATTTGGTTATCCTGATGAATCAATGGTAGAGATCATTGACAATAGAAGTAATGATATTACAAGCGGCAGAACTGCGGATATGCCGTCGTGTGACGATAGCCGATTGATGACGCAAGTGCAAGATTTTCTGGCTCCTTATCTCAAGTCCGAACAGGGTACAGCCATTGAAAAAAGACGTATTGCTCTTTTACGTAAAGGATTGCGTAAATTTAACGAACTAACGACAGATAAAATTACCCCGCAAGAGGATTTAGCTGCTGCTGACAGATTGATTGAATTAAAAATTAATAACAAATTAGCGACTCGTGACATAAAAATATGTCGCAGTGCTTTGCAAAACGAAAAATCCAATATTTATCTGGTAATGTATTTTGCAAACAACCGCTTAGTTATTGAGTTGTTGAATTTTCTTCGCCTTGAGGAATTAAAATTTGATTTTAAGCCGTAAATGGTTATATTGGACTTGCAAAATAGAAAAAAAAGACCTATAATTCGCCGTTAGCAAAAACATTAGGATATTTACCTAATCCTTGTGAGGTACAAATTGAGCGAAAACAAAAATTTAGTTATTCATCGGTGTAACTTACCTGCGGTTATCAGTGATAACTCACTTGGCACTTATTTGGAAAAAATAAAGGATTTTCCGGTGTTAAGCGAGGAACAGGAAACTGCTTTGGTTAATGATTTGCAACAAAACGGAAATCTGCAAGCCGCTCAAACTCTTGTTACTTCACATTTACGTTTGGCCGCTAAAATCGCTCTTACTTATCGCAACTATGGTTTACCGATGGCGGATATTATTTCCGAAGCCAACATCGGATTGATGCAAGCCGTGAAAAAATTCGATTTATCCAAAAAAGTAAGATTGGCCACTTATGCTATATGGTGGATAAAGGCAGCGATTAATGACTATATTTTACGCTCTTGGTCACTGGTAAAAATCGGCACCAACGCCGCGCAAAAAAAATTATTTTATAACCTTAAGCGTATTAAGGCTAAGTTAGGGCTTTATGATAATAAAGGGCTTGCTCCTCAAGAAGTTAAAGCCATCGCTCAGGAATTGGTCGTTAATGAAGATGATGTCAAAGAAATGGATATACGCATAAGCGGTGACACCTCGCTTAATGTAACTGTTTCCGACGATGAGGAAAGCGAGCGAATCGATTTATTGGTTGATAAAAGTCAAAATATTGAGGAATGTCTGGCCTTAGCGCAAGAAAAGGCTTATAGAAACGCAGTTGTTAGAAAATGTTTGGAAAGTTTGAGCGAACGTGAGCAATATGTAATTAAAAATCGTTTGATGACAGCAGAGCCTAAGACCCTTGAAGAAGTAGGCTCCGAACTTAACGTCAGTCGTGAACGAGTAAGGCAAATTGAAGAAGCGGCTGTAAAAAAGCTTAAAAGTTTGGTTTTACTTGCAATTTCCGTAAAAAAGTAATATAATACAAAATAATGAAGGAAAGATAAGCCAATGAACGACAAAAATCGCGATTACTACAAATTGATGGACCAAGCCGAAAAAACGGAGCGCGGGTTGGATTTGTTGCATATTGGAAATACGATAAAAAAATTACGGGAAAAAGTTCAAAAACTCACCCAAGGCAAGTCTGCCGTTTGGAAAACAACTGAAAATTTACGCACGAACGGCTAAGGGCGGTGACCACAAGACAAGTTATACGAGAATATTTGGATATGCTGCTGAAAAGCGGCATTGATTCATCTTGGTTTGAGATGAAAGTTTTATTAGGATCAATACTCAACAAAGAACCTAAACAGATATTGTTTACCGAAGCGCTTAATGATGAGCAGCAAAAACAATTCGCCGAAATGATACAACAACGGTTAACCCATCGACCGGCGGATAAGATAATCGGGGAAAAGGGATTTTATAAATTTAATTTTGCGGTAGATGAAAATGTTTTATCTCCGCGGGCTGATAGTGAAATTTTAACCCAAGCGGCCATTGCTTTGTTAAACTCGATTAATAAGGCAAAAATTTTGGAATTAGGCGTCGGCTCGGGTTGCCTAATATTATCAATTTTGGCAGAAATCACAACAGCTACGGGTACGGGAATTGATATATCAAAAACAGCTTTGAGAATTGCTCAAACCAATGCCGTCAAATTGGGCATAAGTTCTCAACGAATAACATTTTATCATAAAAGTTGGTTTGACGAAGACATTACGAACTTCTTTTTAACCGATGGTTTATTTGATATGATAATAAGTAATCCCCCTTACATTCCGACCTCGGAAATAGCTTTACTGGATGAAGAGGTTAAAAATTATGATCCGTTACTTGCTCTTGACGGCGGTGAAGATGGTATGCGCGACTATCGGCAAATTCTACCGCTGGCCTCCAAAATGTTAAAAAGGAGAGGATACCTGTTACTTGAGGCCGGTGGTTCCGACCAGCTTAAGCAGATTAGTTCGCTCGCCCTTAACTATCAGCTGCAAACCTTGGATATATTAAAAGATTTAAACGGGAACGAACGCTGTATAATTTTGAAAAAATAATTTGCTTTTATAAAAAACTTGATTATTATGGCGGGGTTAGCGGGTTGTATTTTTATTGATAACCGCATAGATAAAATTTCAAAAAAAATAAATTTAATAATCGGCATCTTTTATATGGGATGCGTTTTTGATGGTATTTGTTTAATGAAAAAAAATAAATTTCGCAGTAATAATTACAATAACCAAGGCTATTCCTTGAGTTATAAGTTTGACAGCGTTTCACCGGCAGGAAAATGTTGCGGCACAGCGCTGGATTTAATTAAACGCTACAATGACTTGGCTAAAGAAGCTCACGGTAACGGCAATTATGTAGAAGCTGAGGTTTTCAGACAATATGCCGAACATTATCGTAAAATCGTAACCGAAATCAATGAACGCCGCCAACGTTTTGACAACAGAGAAACTCCGGTTGTTTCTTCCAACGGAGCAGATATTAATCCTGAGGTTGAACAAGCCGCGCAAGATAACAACGAGCTTTCGCCGACCGTGGTGCAAATTGATAATGTAACTAAAAGTGCAAATGATGAGCCGTCTTTAGTTGAAACCAAGGCAAAGAAATCTCTTAAAATTATCGAAATAACCGATAATACGGTAAAACCGCGCCGCAACTGCAAACCGCGTGAAAAGAAAGTTTTGCCGGAGCAAACCGAGAACGCTTAAAATACGGGACGAATGGTTTTATGTATTGGATTGTGGCCTATTTTATTATTGCAGTTGCCTGTTGTGCTATCACCGTAAAGAATCTGGTAGGATATGGCGAAGTTCGTCGTTCCTGCAAAATAGCGGTTGCAATATTTATAAGCATCGGATGGTTTGGGGTTGCACCTTTACATTTAATTAAAAGATATAATATTCTTCCCGATGTAATATACGGCAGTTTGAGCGACATTTTGTATGCAATGTTGGCCTTCGTCTTCATTTTGTTTGTTTGCTTAATGTTGCGCGATATTGTATGGTTCGTTATTTTTCGCATATTAAAGATGTGCGGCTATACCTCTTGGGAATTAGACCCGAATAATGAGGAAACTTTAGCCAAAGCTAATTTTGTTGCCGTTATTTTATCATTAATTATATGTGGTTATGCGACCTATTCAGCAACGAAATTACCTAATACAACTGAATTTAATATTGTCAGCGATAAAATTACCGCTAATCTTAAAATCGTACAGATGAGCGATTTGCACTTAAATCGCAACTCATCAATCACTAAAATTAAAAAGTTGGTAACACAGGTTAATGCCTTAACTCCAGATGTAATTGTGTTAACCGGCGATATTATTGATGATGAAATCGGCAAAATTACACCTTATCTTAACGAATTACGTGAATTGTCAGCACCTTACGGCATCTACAGTGTTATGGGTAATCAAGAATTCGCTTACAATATTTATGAAGCTAAAAAAGCTTTAGATGAAAACAAGATGACAATGCTGTTTAATGGCGGCAAGGATATTAAAATATCTAATGTTTTCATTGCCGGTGTTCCCGATTATAATTCAATGCCAGAAAGAATTAATTTATGGCGAACTATTTACAAGTCCAAAAAAGAAAATTATCGTGTATTGCTTTCGCATTCACCGATGATTACTGACGCCTTATCCAAAGATGTTTTTGATATGGTTTTATCCGGGCATACCTTGGGCGGTCAATTTTTCCCGTTCCACTGGTTCGTGGAAAAATCCAACCATTATTTAGCAGGACACTATGTGGTTAACGGAATTGATTTATTTGTATCTCGCGGTATTGAAACCTACGGTCCGAAGATGCGACTGTTAGCTCCGGCTGATATTACCATAATTAATTTGCGCACAAAATAATTGTCGGAAAACTTGATTTTCCCCCTTTTCGTTTCTTATATTATATATAAGATGAGATAGGGAGATTTAAAATTATGGATTTTGAAAAACTTACAAACAAATCTAAGGATATTATCGAAAAAACCGTGAATATGGCTGTGGCCGCCAGAAATCAATACATCACGCCTTTACATTTATTGAAAGCACTATTGAATGAGCACAATCAAACCATTAATGATTTGATTGTAAAATCCGGAGGCGATGTTGATTTAATTAAAGGAAAGACCGATGCGGCTTTAGCCAGATTACCGCAAGTAGCGGGAAGCGGAGCTCAAACTTTGATGAATCAAGAATTCACTTCTTTGATGCAACAAGCTGAAAGTTTAGCCGATAAAGCTAATGATAAATTTGTCACTTTGGAAAGATTACTGCAAGCGTTGATGATGAACCGCGGCGAAGCTTATGAAGTAATGTTATCCGGCGGTGTCGACGCCGTAAAATTAAATACAGCCATAAACGACTATCGCCAAGGCCGCTTAGCTGACACTCAAACGGCTGAAGATACTTTTGAAGCCTTGAAAAAATTTACCATTGATGTAACCGCACGAGCTAAAGAAGGTAAGCTTGATCCGGTTATAGGACGCGAACAAGAAATCCGCCGCGCCATTCAAGTATTGTCACGACGCACGAAAAATAATCCGGTATTAATCGGTGAGCCCGGTGTCGGCAAAACGGCAATTGTTGAAGGTCTGGCTATGCGTATTGTCAATAATGACGTGCCGGAAAGCTTAAGCGGTAAACGCGTTTTGTCGCTTGATTTAGGAGCTTTGATTGCCGGTGCCAAATTTCGCGGGGAATTTGAAGAAAGGCTTAAGGCTGTATTAAAAGAAATTGAGGAAGCTAACAGTGAGATAATTTTATTTATTGATGAAATGCACACCTTGGTGGGCGCCGGTGCCTCGGAAGGTTCTATGGATGCTTCCAATTTATTGAAACCGGCTCTGGCTCGCGGTGAATTGCATTGTATGGGAGCCACCACACTTAATGAATATAAAAAATATATTGAAAAAGATGCGGCTTTGGCTCGACGTTTTCAAGAAATTTATGTTGCTGAACCGACTGTGGAAGATACTATTTCAATCTTACGCGGCATTAAAGAAAAATTTGAATTGCACCACGGTGTTAAAATTTCCGATAATGCTCTTTTAGCCGCTGCGACCTTGGCCGACCGCTATATTAATGACCGCTTTTTACCGGATAAAGCTATTGATTTAATGGATGAAGCGGCCAGTGCTCTGCGTATGACAATAGATTCCAAGCCGGAAGAATTAGATGAGTTGGATCGTAAAATCACTCAATTAAAAATCGAATCCGCTGCTTTAGCCAAAGAAAAAGATTTCAACTCGCAAGAACGCTTAAAAAGCATTACTCAAGAAATAAACGAGCTGGAGAAAAAATCGGCCGTCGGCAAAGAGAAATGGCTCAAAAACAAACAAAATCTCGCCGATTTCACCCAATTAAAGGATAAAGTGGATAAAGCTAAAATCGAAGCGGAAATTGCTAAACGCGAAGGGCGTTTTGAAAAAGCCGGTGAATTACAATACAGTATTATTCCCGATTTGGAAAAACAAATTAAAAATGCCGAGATTGCTACTAACGGAAACAAGCACAATACCTTTGAAACCGTTAGCGAGGAAGACATAGCACATATTGTATCCAAACGCACCGGTATACCGGTTGATAAAATGTTAAGCAGCGAAAAAGAAAAACTCTTAAAGATGGAAGAGTTTTTAGCTAAACGCGTTGTCGGACAAAAAGAAGCCATTGCTGCTATTGCCAATGCTATAAGACGTTCGCGCGCCGGCATTTCCGATGCCTCTCAACCCATCGGTTCATTTTTATTCTTAGGCCCTACCGGCGTTGGTAAAACCGAATTAAGTAAGGCTGTAGCCGAATTTCTGTTTGATGACGAACGAGCAATTTTGCGTGTTGATATGTCAGAATATATGGAAAAACACGCGGTTGCACGTTTAATCGGTTCCCCTCCGGGATATGTCGGATACGAAGAAGGCGGATTTTTAACCGAGGCTGTACGGCGTCGCCCCTATCAAGTTATCTTATTTGATGAAGTAGAAAAGGCGCATCCCGATGTGTTTAACGTGCTGTTGCAGGTGCTTGATGACGGCAGATTAACTGACGGGCAAGGACGTACTGTAGATTTTAAAAACACTTTGATTATTATGACCTCAAATTTGGGTTCGGATATCTTAAGTAACGCTACAGGCGCTGATGACGGTAAGAAAATTCGTGCCGCCGTGATGGAAACGGTTAAGAATGCGTTTCGTCCGGAATTTATTAATCGTATCGATGAGATAACCATTTTCCATCGGCTGGATAAAAATGCAATTAAGGAAATTGCACAAATTCAAATTGCTAATATTGAGAAACGTTTAAGCTCGCGTAATATCAAGTTGCAAGTTCACGACACAGCATTTGTTTGGATTGTCAACAATGGTTACGATCCGGTATATGGTGCCAGACCGTTAAAGCGGTTACTTAAAAATAATATCGAAAACAAATTAGCAATAAAGATTCTCAATGGTGAAATCAGCGATAACGACGTTGCCGAAGTTATCGTCTTAAACGGTAATTTGGAAATAACCAAAGCTAAATTAAAGAAATGATCGCCTAATTATAAAACAGCTCATTATTACAATAATGAGCTGTTTTTTTATAACCGAAAACAGATTTGATTATATTTCAGCGGGTTATTTGGCTCTGGCTTTTGTTTTATTATTAAAACGTTTTTTGGCATTTCCACCCAAAAATCCGCGCCCCTTCGGAGAGTGTTTACCCGATCTTTTATCGTTGCGTGATTTAGATTGGGAAGAATTCAGCGTTTTTTTCTCAGCCAAAGCCTTTTGCAGAGAAGGTTTTTTCTCTTTAATTCTTAAAGTCCCCTCTTTAAGCTTTTCTTCAATCTTCAGAATTTCCATAAATTTTGATTTGCGTGGCTTAGTTTTGTTTTCTTTAGTTTTATCAACCGAAAAACCAAACGCACCTAAATCACGCCCCATAGTATAGTACCGCCCGTGAGCAAAGGCTACTAAACCCATTTTTTCGACAGCCAAGCGTCCGTCTTCTTCAATGTATTTATCATCAACATTAACATTGACAATCTCAGCCAAAAACATCTCGTGTGTATCAAAAATTTGGCTATCCAAAACCTTACATTCTAAAGACACCGGAGATGCTTTGAGTTGCGGAGCCTTAACCTTAGAGCAAGGCTCAATTTCCAAGCCCATATCCTTAAACTTATCGGTCTTTTCACCGGATTTGACACCGCAATAATCGCAAGCCTTAGCTAAAGGAAGATTGGTCAGATTGATGACAAATTCTTTGCTCTCGGCAATAATTTTGTGAGAATAGCGGCTGGGACGCACTGAAATATAGGTCAACGGCGGCTCGGAATTAACAATCCCCGTCCAAGCGATGGTTAAAACATTAGGTTTTTCCATACTACCGCAAGTAACCATCACCGACGGCAGGGGAAACAACATAGTTCCTGCTTTCCAAGATGTTTTAGCCATATACTTCACCTCTTTTAACTGTTAAGCGTTACCGAAAGGATTAACCGTTTGCTCATCTTGACTGGCGCGCAAGTCAAATAATTCCAATAAGGTGGTGCAAACATAAATTGAAGAATAAGTACCGATTACCACACCGAAGAAGATGGTAAAAGCAAACGAACGCAATGTATCACCACCCCATATTAACAAAGCTAAAGCTGCAAACATTGTGGTTAAGCCGGTTAAGAAAGTGCGTGACAAGATGTCGTTAATACTTTTGTTGAGTAAATCGGTTTGTTTCATCTTGCGATACTTACGCAAGTTTTCTCTGATGCGGTCATAAGTCACCACTGTATCATTAACCGAATAACCGGCCAAAGTTAAGATTGCCGCAACCGTGGTTAAACTAAAATCCAATCCGAACAAAGACAACAAACCTGCAGTCACAATCAAGTCATGAGTTAAACCGATGATAGCACCCAAAGCAAATTGCCATTCAAAACGAAACCACACATAAACCGTAATGGCTAAAACGGCAATTAATGAGGCAATAATACCATCTTTTTTAAGCTCGTCGCCGACTTGCGGACCAACCAAATCAACTCTGCGATACTCATAATCCGAACCTAAGGTTGACTTAATTTCATTGACAACAGCCATTTGCGCTTTTTCATCTAGGGTCTTAGCTTGAGCACGAATTACCATCTCGGTGCCGTCTTCGCCCATTGATTGCAAGTTAAGATCATCAATATCCAACTTACTTAAGGTTGAACGCATTTCATCAACATTAATCGGGGTTTCTGATTTAACCTCCATTAAAATACCTCCGGAAAAATCAATACCGAAGTTAAAACCTTTAACTGCAATACAAATAAGCGACAACACTACCAAAGTGCTCGACAAAGCATAGGTTAGTTTTTTGGATTTCATAAAATCAAAATTGGTATCCAAAGTTACCCATTTAAACATTTTCATCATAGTCATAAATCCTTATATTAAATTGGCAATCTGGTCGGTTTATACTTATTGAGCCAAGTCGTGATAATCACTCTGGTAACCGTAACGGAAGTAAACATTGAAGTAGCAATACCTACCGCCAAGGTAACGGCAAAGCCTCTGACCGGACCGGTGCCAAAGTAAAACAATACTAAAGCAGCAACCAATGTGGTTAAATTAGAATCGACAATGGTTGCCCAAGCTTCGTTAAATCCGGCATCTGCCGCGTCACGAGTAGAGCGTCCGCCCTTAACCTCTTCACGCATACGCTCAAAAATTAAAACATTGGCATCAACCGCCATACCGATACTTAAAATCATACCGGCAATACCCGGCAAGGTTAAGGTTGCCCCCATAATACTCAAAGCAGCAATCATCAAAACTAAGTTGGTAAATACGGCAATTGTAGTAAATACACCAAACAACCCATACGCTGCCAACATAAAGGCAACCACCGCCACTAACCCGATCATTGAAGCAATTACACCGGCTTTAATCGAATCGGCACCTAATCCGGCTCCGACCGTACGCTCTTCCAATACCTCCAAAGGCGCCGGCAGAGCACCGGAGCGCAACAACAGAGCCAAGTCATTAGCCGATTGAGCGGTAAAATTACCGGTGATTACACCGGAACCGCCTAAAATAGCGGTCTGAATAGTCGGAGCGGAAATCACCTCATTATCCAATACAATAGCTAATCTTTCGCCGACATTTTCTTTGGTGACTTCGCCGAATTTTTTACCGCCTAAAGAGTTGAAACGGAAAGAAACAACAGCTTGACCGTCTTGGAAAGCGGCTTGCGCATCAACCAAGTTTTCACCACCGACTACAGGTTTACGAGTTACAAAATAAGGCTCGCCCATCTCGCCGTAAACCAACTTGTATTTACCGCCAACCATACCACGTTTAGCATCAGACATACTGGCATTACCGTCAACCAAATGGAAAGACATCTTAGCAGTCTTACCCAACAAGGCCTTGACCTGCTCGGGATTTTGCAAACCGGGAAGTTGAACGACGATACGACCGGTGCCTTGCGATTGAATTAAGGGCTCCTTAGTACCTAATTCATCGATACGACGGCGCACGATTTCTATTGATTGATCAACCACGCGAGCTTTAAGTTGTTTTAAGGCGACTTCACTGTAATTGATTGTCATTAACCCATCGGCATCTTCTTCAACAACAATACCGTCATCAATTTTGCGAAACAGACCAGCTGCCTTGGTGCGTGATCCGGCGTTATCAATAGCAACATGCACACCTTCTTCACCGGAAGTTAAGCTCTTATAGCGAATTTTATTTTCACGCAGCATCTGACGTGCCGAATCTTCAATTGATGACATTCTTTCTTTCATAACTTCATCAAGTTTAACCTCTAACAACAAGTTGGAACCGCCTTGCAAATCAAGGCCCAAACTCAACGGTTGAAACCATTTAGGCAGATTATCCTTATTAGGCAAAAAGTTCGGCAAGGCAAAAATCACACCGGCCAAACATATCGCCGAAATTATCATTATGCGAGATTTTGACAGTTTATACATATTATTTAACCTTATTTTGTTTCTTAACTTTTTTATTGTTATTCGCGGCAGTATCTTGCCCCAAAACTTCTCTTATGGTCGGGCGAGCAACACGCACGACCACACCTTGGGCAATCTCCGCTGTCAGTTCATCATTGATGTCATCAACGGCTATCACTGTAGCAATAACCCCGCCGCCGGTAATAATTTTATCGCCGGAACGCAAAGCGTTAACTTTGGCCTCGTGCTCCTTGATACGTTTTTGTTGCGGGCGAATTAACAAAAAATAAAAAATAGCAAAGATTAACAGCAACTGAATAATCATTCCCGACAATCCGCCGGTTGATGATGCGCCGTCGACAGCTTGTGCGAAAGCCGGATTTATCAACATTTCAATACTCCATTATAAATTATGTTGAGGTAACTATATAACATATTCTAAAGCATATATAGGAAAATTTTTATTATTTCACAAGTTATTTTTTGCTTTCCGCAGTAAGCGGGGGATTCTTTTTATTTTATGGTAAATACGCCATAGGATTAACAGCTTTTTTGCCGGCACGGGTTTCAAAATGTAATTGCGGTGTTCCCACTCCGCCGGTATTGCCGACGGTGGCGATGGCTTGCCCGCGTTTAATTTTTTGCCCTTTGGCGACTTTTAAAGTCTGGTTATGCGCATAGGCTGTTACCCAACCATCATTATGTTTGATTAAAATAAGGTTACCGAATCCTTTCAATTCATTGCCGGCATAGGCTATCGTACCATCATCAGCAGCCTTCACGGTCGCCCCTAAAGGAGCTTTAATATTAATACCGTCATTATTACGACCTTTGGCAATCGGTCCGTATTTAGATGTCACCTGCCCTTTAACCGGCCAGGAAAATTTATTTTTACGCTTAAGTGAAGGCTGAGCATAAGTATATTGTGATGATTTAGCAACATTTTGCGTTTTCGACGAAGTCGAAGATGATGATTGCTTAGCGGTAGTTTTTACCGCAGGATTGCTACTTTTAGCATAAATAGAATCCGGAATTACTAACCTTTGTCCCAAATGTAAAGTAAACGGAGCGGAGAGTTTATTCTCGGCACTTAATTTCGGCATATCAACATTATATTGCCGCGATATACTGTAGAGGGTATCGCCTTTTTGTACAATGTGATACCTGCTTTGCGGCAATCTTAAAGTTTGCCCGATACGTAAAGTATAAGGCGGAGATAAACGATTGGTTTCAATCAAACTACGCAAGGGCACATCATAACGATTAGCAATGCTGTAGAGGGTATCACCCTTTTGTACCGTAACATTTGTACCTCGATTGTAATAGCTTGTTCCTCCCCATAAGGTATAGTTAAATATCTTGGCCTCATTGGCACAAGCTCCCAAAATAAAAGGTATCAACAAAAACACTAACCTTTTAGAATACATCAACTCCATCTCTTCGCGAATTATCTTATTTGGCGCGATTATAATTCAAGAAGACTTAATATTTTATAAATTTTATATCGCAAAAACCAAATTTACCTAATATTTGAGTTGATTTTATCAAAAAAAGACATTAATTTCATCACTATGACTGATATTAAAAACAACAATATTGAGATTGCCGATACCAGCGGCGATAAGTATAAGTACGGCTTTGTCACCGATATTGAAGCCGATACTGTTCCTATGGGACTAAACACTGATATTATCCGTCTGATTTCAGAGAAAAAAAATGAGCCTGAATGGTTGTTAAAAAAACGCTTGCAAGCCTTTGAGTATTGGCAAAATATGAGGGAACCGCACTGGGCAAAATTGCAATATGAGCCGATTGATTATCAAAAGTTATATTACTATTCCGCGCCCAAGCAGAAAAAAGCCCCGACCAGTCTTAAAGAAGTGGATAAGGAACTTTTAGATACTTATGAAAAATTAGGAATTCCTTTAAAAGAACAAGAGGTTTTGGCCGGCGTAGTAGCGGTTGATGCGGTGTTTGACAGTGTATCGGTGGCCACAACCTATCGCACCAGATTAGCTGAAAAAGGAATTATTTTTTGCTCAATTTCCGAGGCGGTGCGCGATTATCCCGAATTGGTGCAAAAGTATTTGGGGTCGGTGGTGCCTTATACGGATAATTTTTTTGCTTGTCTTAATTCGGCAGTATTTACTGACGGTACTTTTGTTTATATTCCTAAAGGGGTACGCTGCCCGATGGAATTGTCAACCTATTTTAGAATTAACAGCCGTGCTACCGGACAATTTGAACGCACTCTGATTGTGGCCGATGATGACAGTTATGTGTCTTATTTGGAAGGGTGCACAGCTCCGCAACGTGATGAAAACCAACTACACGCCGCAATTGTGGAAATTGTGGTGCTTAATAATGCCGAAGTTAAATATTCCACCGTACAAAACTGGTATCCCGGTGACAAGGAAGGTAAAGGCGGAGTATATAATTTTGTAACTAAAAGAGCAGCCTGCCGCGGCATAAATTCTAAAGTATCGTGGACGCAGGTGGAAACCGGTTCAGCGGTTACGTGGAAATATCCGTCTTGTGTTTTGCAGGGCGATAATTCACGAGGCGAGTTTTATTCGGTGGCTTTAACCAACAACCATCAACAAGCCGATACCGGAACCAAGATGATTCATATTGGCAAAAACACATCTTCACGTATAATATCTAAGGGAATATCAGCAGGATTTTCCAATCAAACCTATCGCGGGCTGGTCAAGATTGCCCCCTCAGCGCAAGGTGCCCGCAATTACACACGCTGTGACAGCTTATTAATCGGCACCACTTGCGGCTCGCATACCGTTCCTTATATTGAAAGCCGCAATAAAACCGCACAACTGGAACACGAAGCTACGACCTCAAAAATCTCTGATGAGCAACTTTTTTATTGCCGCCAGAGAGGAATTGCCGAAGAAGACGCCATCAGTTTGATTGTTAACGGATTTTGCAAAGAGGTGATGCAATACTTGCCGATGGAATTTGCCATTGAGGCTACCAAACTTATTAATATCAGTTTAGAGGGGAGTGTCGGATAATGAACACTTATGAAAGAGCTTTAAAAACCTGGGGTAAAGAGCCGCAAATGTTACAAGTTATTGAAGAAATGAGCGAACTGACCAAGGAAATTTTGAAAAACATTAATCGCAAAAAAGATAATGTTGCGGAAATAATTGAAGAAACTGCAGATGTGGAGATTATGTTAGAACAATTAAAGTATTGCTATAATATTCACCGACAAGTGGAAGATTATAAAGCGCAAAAGCTGCAAAAAATTGACAAGAGATTAGATGAATGGAGTGCACAAAAATGAGTAAGCCGCTACTCGAAATTGAAGATTTATATGCCGGGGTGAGCGGCAAAGAGATAATAAAGGGCTTTAACCTAACCATTAACGAAGGTGAAGTTCACGCCATTATGGGACCGAACGGTGCCGGCAAGTCGACTTTATCTAATGTGCTATGCGGCAAACCGGACTATTATGTATCATCGGGAAAAATTACCTTTAAGGGGAAAGACCTGCTTAAAATGTCGGTCGAAGAGAGAGCTCGCGAGGGTTTGTTTTTATCGATGCAAAAACCGGTGGAGATTCCCGGAGTTTCAATCACCCCGTTTTTAAAACACGCACTTAATGCCATAAAAGAATATCGTGGTGAACCTCAACTTGACACAGCGGCTTTTGTAAAATTGTTGCGTGAAGAGGGACGCAAACTTAATCTTGACGCCGATATGCTGAAGCGCTCAATTAATGTCGGATTTTCCGGCGGTGAAGCCAAACGTTTGGAAACCTTGCAGATGGCGATATTAAAGCCCTCTCTGGCAATTTTGGACGAAGCAGATTCCGGAGTGGATATTGACGCTATGCGTATCATCGGTGAGGGAGTTAACTCTTGTCGCAATGAGCATAGCGGATTGCTGGTTATTACGCACTACCAGCGTTTGTTGCAATATATTGTGCCGGATTTTGTGCATATTTACACCAACGGTAAAATAGTTAAAACCGGCAATAAAAACTTAGCTGAAGAACTGGAACGCACCGGTTATGCGGCATATGTGAAGGAAAGTGTATGAACGACTTATTGCAACAGGTAACTTTGTTAGGCGATAACATTCCGTGGCTTAAAGATGTAAGAGCAACCGGAAAGGTCATCTTTGAACAAAACGGAATCCCTAACGCCAAATCAGAGGCGTGGAAGTATACTAAGCCTAATATGTTTTTTTCTGCACCGTTTGTTGCACAATCACAAGGAATTGATATTTCATATCAGCCGGAATTACCTTTTGATTGTTATAAAATATGTTTTATTAACGGAGTTTTTACTCCCGCTTCATCACAATTGCCTCAAACTATTGAAGTTATGCCGATAATTGAGGCGGTGATGTTTAAGCCTGAGGTGCGCGAACAAATCGGAAAATTGACGGATATTAACCGTCATCCTTTTGCTGCGCTAAACGCCGCTTACTTTAATGAAGGGGCTTATATCCATCTCAATGGTGATTTAGACAAGCCTTTGGTTTTAATCTACCATTTTGCCGGTGCCACAGCCGATGAAATGTATAATATTCACAATCTGATAGTACTTGATGGTGAAACCGGCGGTGAATTGATAGAATATTATGATAATGCGGCAGATATTAAATCGCGTTATTTTATCAATACGGTGAATGAGATTTATGTCGACGAGAATGCACGGCTCAACCATTACAAAGTACAAAATGATGCTTTTAAAGCGGTGCATATTGCCTTGCAATCTGCTGAAGTTAAAGAAAACGGAATTTATAAAAGTTTTTGTCTTAACAAAGGAGCTGACTTGGCGCGCAATGAAACTCAAATCAAACTTATTGCCGCTAATGCACGAGCTCAAGTCAATGCAATTTATGCCATTAACGGCTGGGCAGTAGCTGACACGACTACCGATATTGAACATCTGTTTGCCGACACTCACTCTTCGCAGCTGGTTAAAGGTGTTGCCGGCGGGCAAACCAAAGGAGTTTTTCAAGGTAAGATTCATATCGCACCGGATTGCATAAAATCCGAAGGGTATCAACAACATCGCGCTTTGCTTTTGAGCGATGAGGCGGAGATTGACGTCAAACCCGAGTTAGAAATTTTTGCCGATGACGTCAAATGCACTCACGGTTCAGCTTGCGGACAAATTGATGCCGAACAAATGTTTTATTTGCGTTCTCGAGGAATAAGTGAAGAGTCTGCCAAACAAATGTTGGTTGATGCTTATCTGGAGGAGGTTATTGCTAAAGTTGATAATGAAAAAATTGCTGATTGGATTAAATTATTGCTCAAAATGTCATAAACCAAGGAATTTTTATAATGTATAATATTGCTGAAATACGTAAAGATTTTCCGATTTTGGGCGAATCGATAAACGGTAAACCCAATGTTTTTTTAGATAGCGGAGCTTCGGCACAAAAACCGCAGTGTGTGATTGATAAAATGATGCAAATTTATCAATCAAGCTATGCCAATGTTCATCGCGGATCATATTTTTTATCGGAGGAAATTACCTTAGCTTATGAAAATGCGCGGAGCATAGTGCAAAAATTTATTAATGCGGAACGAGTTGAAGATATTGTGTTTACACGCAATGCCACTGAGGCAATTAATTTGGTGGCTTTTACTTGGGGGCGCAAATTCTTAACCAAAATTGATGAAGTAATTATAACCGAAGCGGAACACCACGCTAATTTAGTACCTTGGCAGGTTTTACGCGATGAGATAGGTTTTGAATTAAAAATTTGCCGCGTAAATGATGACGGGTCATTTGATTGGGATGATTTTTGCAGTAAATTGAGCGGAAAAACCAAGCTGGTTGCTATCACCGGATTATCCAACGTGTTGGGAAGCGTCTTTCCCCTAAAAGAAATCATTGCTTCGGCACATCGCATCGGCGCCAAGGTTTTGGTTGATGCCTGTCAATATGCGGTGCATCAAAAAACCGACGTACAAGATTTGGATTGTGATTTTTTGGCCTTTTCCGGTCACAAAAATTACGGACCTACCGGAATCGGCGTTTTGTATGGTAAATATGATATTTTATGTGCAATGCCGCCTTATCAATACGGCGGCGATATGGTTGACGTGGTAACTTATACCGCAACAACTTTTGACACCCCGCCGGCGCGATTTGAGGCCGGAACACCGGCAATTGTGCAAGCAGTAGGCTTAGGTGAAGCCTTAAAATATTTAATGCGTATTGATATGAATAATATTATTGCCTATGAAGAGGAATTATCCGCCTATACTTACAATTGCTTACATAATATCAATGGGCTTAAATTATTGGGCGACAATCCTCAAAAATGCGGTATTTTTTCTTTCAATATTGCGGGAATACATCCGCAGGATTTGGCTTTTGTATTAGATAAAGAAGGGGTAGCCGTAAGAGTCGGGCATCATTGTGCGGCTCCTTTAGTGAGACGGATGGGGCAAGAATCGGTGGCACGAGTTTCTTTGGCGATGTATAACACCAAGGAGGATATTGATATTTTAACAAGTGCAATTAATAAGGCACAGACATTCTTTAAGTAAAGCAACGAATATGGAAGAAATTACTGATATTGATTTGGAAAACTATCAAAAAGACTATACCGCTTATGCCGGCAATCCTTTGGCAGAGGGGGCAAAATCAGCAACTCGCGAAGAGATTATCGAAGCATTAAAAACGGTTTCCGATCCGGAAATTGCGATTAATATCTGGGATATGGGCTTAGTCTATAAGTTGGAGCAAAAAGAAAACGGCGATGTTTATGTCGAAATGACGGTAACCTCACCGATGTGCCCTGTAGCAGATATGTTGCCTAATCAAGCTGCGATTGCAGTATCACAAGTTAACGGTGTTGGTTGCGTTGAGGTGAAAATCGTTTGGGAACCGGCTTGGGATGTAAGTATGATAAGTGAAGACGCCAAGATGATGTTGGATTTGTTGTAATTACCGGATAAACTTTTTTGCTTGGCAATCTTTATTTTAAGCAGCATCTTGACGTGTAACTTTTTTAATGATAACTTTTTACTGTTTAGCTTGAGGAACTATGTTATGGAAATCAAATGCAATAAATGCGGAAGCCTTGAAATTGTTAAAAACGGTCACGTTTTCGGTTGGCAGAGATATAAATGCAAAATCTGCCATCATCAATTCAGCAAAATCGCACCGGCCGGCAAACCGATGCATATTAAATTGATTGCCCACGGACTTTATTCAGCCGGATTTTCAATGCGCGAGACATCTGAAATCATCGGGGTTTCCGCGCAAACCGTATCGCGTTGGATTAAAAAGTGGCACCTTGCTTATATGTCTGACATCGGGCGGCACAAAATTATTTATCAACCGCATAAAATCGAACTGCTTGATTGTTTGAATATCCGCGATGATGATAAATTGTTGGCATCATCATTAAACCTCCCCTCCGGTGCTAGATTTAATATCGTAGTACAGTTACCTAAAGCTAATCATTAAAAAAGTGATGATTTTAATTTGTCGCTTGATTTTTATTTTTTTCGCTCTTAACTTCCGGTGTTTTCTATATTAAAGAATCGCCGGAAGGAATATGAAATGATTGTTAATCGAGTTAAAAACCGCAAAATTATTTATCAAACTATCTACACCATCTTGTGCATTGCTTTGGGATGGTGGCTGAATGACAAATTTTCCCCCGCTTGGAGCGGTATGGGCTATGACAACGCGCCTATAAATGTTTTGGTCAAAAGTTTATCAAAACAAGATGTAGCACATAACAGAAAATATATTGCCACGGTTGAAGCGATTAACAGCGTGGATATTATTCCGCAAGTTTCGGGTTATTTGGAAGAAATTTTATTTGATGACGGTGCTTTTGTTAATCAAGGTGATAAGATTTTTGTAATTGAGCAACGGCGCTATCAAGCTGATTTACAAGCTGCAGAAGCTGCGGTTAAAGAGTTGCGCAACAATTATCACCGTATTGCCTCGCTGCACAAAAACAAATTTGCTGCCGCCAAAGATTTAGATGCGGCCGAATCTGCATTGCGTCAAGCGGAAGCTAACTTAGATTTAGCCAAACTAGATTTGGAACATTCCGAAATTTCCGCACCGATTTCCGGTTTTATCGGTAAGGCCTTAGTTACCAAAGGCAATTTGGTAAGTCCGGAAACGCCGAAGTTAGCACGTATTGTGCAAACTCAACCTATCAGAGTGGTATTTTCCGTCAGTGACAAAGAACACACCGAATTTATGCAAAAAATGAACGAATCCGGCGATGTTTGGGTTGATATTGTTATGCCGGACGGGCAAACCAAAACCATCAAGGCGGATAATTTTTTCTTTGGTAATGAGATTAACCCCGAAACCGCGACCCTACCGGTATATGTTGACTTAGCAAATGCTGATAACTCGCTTATTCCAGGCAATTATGTAGATATATACCCCAAGTTTGTTGCCAGCAAAGATGCGCTTTTAGTGCCGCAAACCGCATTATCGGAAGATGTCAACGGCTCTTATGTAATGAGTGTTAATGATAATGGTATCGTGGAGCAAAAATATATTAAATTAGGCGAAATTATCGGCGATATGCAGGTTGTCGAATCGGGGCTTGAAGGTAATGAAAAAGTGATTGTACAAGGCTTGCAAAAAGTGCGTGCCGGTATGGAAGTTAATGTCACCGATGCGGGAGGCAATCAATAATGTTTTCGGACTTTTTTATTCGGCGTCCGCGCTTTTCATTTGTTATTTCCATTGTGATTGTTCTGGTGGGAATTATTGCCTTAATTAAACTGCCGGTGGCTTTATACCCTGAAGTTACACCGCCGCAAATAGCGGTAAGAGCTATGTATCCCGGAGCTTCGGCCGAAGTGATTGCCAAAACCGTGGGTATTCCTTTGGAGGACGAGATTAACGGCGTTGAAAATATGCTGTATATGAACTCGTCTTCGGAGGATTCCAGTTATACTCTGACCATAACTTTTAAGACCGGAATTGATCCGGATATTGCCTTGGTTAAGGTGCAAAACCGCGTGCAACAAGCTATGTCTAAATTACCTGCCGAAGTTACCCGCCAAGGCATTTCCGTGCAACGCGAATCGTCTAATATTTTAGCATTTATCGTGTTCAACTCGCCCAACGGCACCTATTCGGAACAAGAAATCAGCGACTACATTTATAACAATGTGCAACGCACTTTGGCTAAAGTTGACGGCGTAGGTAATTTGATGGTTTACGGCTCGAGGTTAAGTATGCGCGTATGGCTTAATGCCGATAAAATGGCAGCCTTAAAAATTACCGTAGGTGATGTTTATAATGCCATCGCCGGTCAGAACTATCAACCGACTTTAGGCAAAGTCGGTGCCGTGCCTACCGAATCGAACAATCCGATGCTTTATACCTTGCAAACCCAAGGACGTATGGCGACTGCCGAAGAGTTTAAAGAAATTATCATTCGCACCGCCGAACAAGGCGGCTTGGTAAAATTAAAAGATATTGCCGATGTGGAGATCGGTCAGGAAGATTATTCCATTTCCGGACTTTATAACGGCAAAAGCGCCGTGACCATTGCCGTTTCGCTGTCAACCGGTGCCAATGCCGTCGAAACCATTCACAATATTCGTCAATCTTTAAGCGAACTGGCGCAGTATTTCCCCGAAGATTTGGATTATACGTTCGGCTATGATGCCACCAAATATATTGATGCTTCGATTGAAGAAGTGGTATTTACGCTGATTGTTACTCTGCTGTTGGTAGTAGGTGTTTGCTATTTCTTTTTGCAGGATTTTTATTCCACCCTTATTCCCACGCTTACCATTCCGGTTTCGATTTTGGGAACTTTTGCGGTAATTTTAGCTCTGGGCTACAGCATTAATATGTTTACGCTTTTTGCTTTGTTACTGGCTATCGGTTTGGTGGTTGATGATGCGATTATTGTGGTAGAACGCGTAGTATATTTGATGCAGCATCAAAATATGGGAGCTCGCGAGGCAACCTTTGCGGCGATGAAAGAGATTTCGGGAGCTTTGGTGGCAACCTCAATGGTTTTACTGGCAATATTTGTGCCGGTAGGATTTTTGGACGGTATCACGGGGAAAATTTATCAACAATTTTCGGTTACCATAGCTACGGCCATTGCATTCTCGCTGTTGAATGCGCTGACCTTATCGCCGGCATTATGTGCGATTTTAATCAAAAAAATTCACCATCATACAACCGGTTTTTGGGGCAAAGTTAATCAAACAATCGAGAAAATGATTAACTCATACAGCGTAGCAGTTTCCGTCACGGCTAAAAGAGTATCGGTGATTTTGACAATATTTGTTATTTTGGCGGCTTTGGCTTGGGGCTTGTTTAGCGTATCGGCGACTTCATTTATTCCCGACGAAGACCAAGGCGTGATGGTTTTAAGTATGCAGCTGCCGGAAGGAGCTTCCAAAAAACGCAACTTTGAACTGACCGAAAAAGTCAATGAAGTGATTTTTTCCGAACCTGATGTTGAGGGTGTTTCCAACGTAGTGGGGTATAGTTTGATGGGAGGCAGAGGCGAAAATGTGCAAATGTCATTTATAACCCTCAAGCCTTGGGAAGTACGCAAAAAACCGCACCAACACTCTACGGCGATTTTGAATCGTTTGCGCGAAAAATTAAAGGTTTTTCCGCAAGCTGAATTTCAACTGTTTGAAATGCCGGCAATTCCGGGATTGGGTTTGGCAAACGGTTTGGATATTCGCTTGCAATCACGCCAATCAATTGATTATCAACGCCTTGATGCAGCTTTGCAAAGTTTTGTCGGAGCGTTAAACGGTTTGCCGGAGATTGCCTTTGCTTATTCGACTTTTAATGCCAAAACACCCAATATCTTTCTTGATATTAATCGGGTTAAGGCCGAAAGTATGAAAGTGCCGATGAGCAGTATTTTTTCGACATTGGAAAGTTATCTGGGGTCAGCCTATGTTAATGACATTAATTTAGGCACACAGGTCAACAAAGTGATGATGCAGTCGGATTGGCAATATCGGCAAAATATTGACAGTATTAATGATTTGCACATTGCTAACCTCAAAGGCGAAATGGTGCCGATGCGCGGTATGGTGGAAATGCGCAAAATTTTAGCACCGCGCGTGGTGGAACGTTACAACCAATATCCGGCAGCCTCAATTACGGCTATTCAAAAAGACAAAGTTAGCACCGGCGAAGCAATGAGCGCGGTTGAAAAACTCACCTCAATTTTACCCAAAGGATTTAATATTGAGTGGTCAACTATGAGTTTTCAAGAAAAAAATACTCACGGACAAATCGGTTATCTGATTGCCTTGGCGGTTACTTTTGCCTATTTATTTTTGGTGGCACAATATGAAAGTTTTGTAGTACCGATACCGGTGTTATTATCGCTGGTGGTGGCGATTTGCGGCGCGATGACAGGATTGTTTATCTCCGGATTATCTTTGAGTATTTATGCGCAACTGGGTTTAATTTTACTTATCGGTTTAGCCTCAAAGAATGCCATTTTAATTGTCGAGTTTGCCAAGGAGGAACACGCTAAAGGGGCGAGTATCATTAATGCGGCGGTTCGAGGTTTGCGCGAAAGATTGCGCGCTGTATTAATGACGGCCTGTGCATTTATCTTGGGCGTATTTCCGATGGTAGTAGCTACCGGTGCTGCGGCGATGAGCCGACGCGCCATCGGGGTACCGGTGTTTTACGGTATGATTGCTGCCACGGTGATGGGGCTGTTTATAATCCCGTGTATGTATATTTTGGTACAGACGGTTTATGATGCCGCGGTGAAAAGGAAGTAGGCGCGTCTTGCTTTTGACAATAATTTCAATTTGTCATCATTAAATAAAAAAACAATGTCATTTTTGGGCGTTTTTTTATGTCATTCACGGGCGTTTTTCTTCTGTAATCCTTGTTTTTCTTCTGTCATCCTTGGGCTTGTCCCGAGGATCAAAAGACATTGCTGAATTATTTGCCCCTTGGGTCTGCTTGCCTTACGGCAAGACGCCCTAGGGTGACGGTAAGTAAGTAAGTGAATGAATGAAAGAAAGAGAAAGAGAAAGGAAGAGAGAGACCAATGGGACGGTAAAGAGAGAACCAAAAGAGGACAGTAAAAAGCCCTTACGATTTATTCTTCGCAAGGGCTTGAATTTTACCAAATAGGTTGATAACTCTGGTCGGGATCGTTAACTTGATCTATCCAATCAGTATCTTTATTGTCTTTAGGATGTTCTAACTGGTCATATTGGAATACCGTTGAGTAAGAACTAGCTCCCCAAGTCCAAGCGCCGTCTTTATATCTGCGGAAAGAGCAATAGACTCGAGCAACAGCCGCTAATTCCTGATTGTATACCGGAAAGACATTCCACGCCATATCATCGCTGCCGAATCCCGAACCATTGGTCATTCGTTGTACAATATCTTCGTATTCATTTTTATAGTAGATGAATCCCATAATGGTATGCCACCCTTTGGTATCTCCGGAACTATCATCATATCTTCTAATAGTAGTATTCAGCCAGGTATTGGTTTGAAAGACCAGCGGCTGAGCACCGGTATAACTTACATCATGCGTACCATCAGAATCTTCGGTTACAGTAATCTTAGCTGCAGATCTGGGGTTTGTCGGGCGATAATATACTGTTCCGAAACTACTTCCACCTAAATCCCAAACACCACTGTCTGAGGAGTATTCATTATCTCCAAAGGCATAAGCCTCTGCCATTCTCCAGCGGATAGGTTCTACGGTAATAACTTTTTCATATTCGGGCGGGCACAACGGCGCCGGTACATATCCCAACCACGGCGAAGCCTCATAAGTGCCGCTTGAATTCTCATCACTCGGAAAGTCACTTCCAGCTGGATTTGTACCCGTGCAAACCTCACTACCACCACTAGAAGTGCAAGTTTCCCAGAAAAGGCCACTATCACGATAAGTGTTATCAGCAACATAAATACCTTTGTTGATGTAGTCGGGCAAAATATCGCTCAAACGCGCACCGCCGCGGGAAGCTAATTTAATATCATTCATTATGGATGTATAGGCGGGATTAACTTGATAATATACATCTTCTCTGGATGCACCATAATTATTAGCATAAGCATCGCCGGTTCCACCAAAAGTTGTCGGAGTATATTTTACATCACTGACTAAACGTCGAGCGCGGATAAAACCGGTAGTATCACCTGCACCGGACTGCGTCAGCAATTCTACAGCGCCGTTGCGGGATATTGCTATGGTATTATTGGTCTGTCCGGATAAAGCCGCTGAATTCGTCGCATTTAAGGTATAACCGCATTGGGTAACTAAATTAACCCCGTTAGCCTGTCCAAAGGTGAGGCCACTACTCGTTAATCCAACACCGAAATCATTGTATACCATTGTGGCGCCGCTGTTGTTAACAGCTAAGCCTTTGGCCGTGGCATTAGAGGTGTTATAGTTATAACCGACAAAGGTCGCACCGGTATCAACTACGATTTTGTTGCCGGCCGCATTATAAGCACTGGTACCTCCGCTTCCCACACCGAAGCGGTTAGTCTTAAATAAAGCTGTGCCATTATTGTCTGTTGACACTTCCATCACTGTTCCTTGGTTATGAGTGGTGCCGCCGACGGTTAAGTAAGTTTGTGCGTGCAAATTCTTAAAATCGCCGCTTTGAGCGGTAATGCTTGTAGCAGTGATCGCTGATGCCGTAATTGCCGTCGAGGTAATTGCCGAAGCTGTTAAGTAATTAAAAATTCCGGATTGGGCTGTAACTTTTGTCGCATTAAGGTTAACGGTGTTTATATTGTAGGCATTAGTTATATCTCCGCCGTTCATATTAAGGGTGCTTCCCGAGCCGTTCATAGTAATATTACCGACATTGGTTATATCCCCGCCGCCCATATTAATAGGATTTCCCTCCATAGTTAAACCAGATTGATTGATTATGGTAATACTGCTGGTGGTTATAGCTGAGGCAGTAATTGTTTGACCGGTAATGTTTTTAAATATAGCAGTTTCGCCGGAGGCAATATTAATACCGGTGATATTGTGACCGCTCATAGTAATGTTGCCCCCCATAGCTAATCCGCCGGCACCGGTATTAATTGTTCCGCCATATATGTTGTTGCCGGAAATATTGGTGAAGTTTTGAATAGTACCACCATTGCCGTTTATAATGCCGGAGGCTTCTAAGGTTATGGTTTTAACATTACTGATTTGACGATCAGAACCTTGGAAAGCCAAATTACCCGCCAAATTAATATCGCTAATCACATTTCCGCCCAATGATGTGTTTCCACTTACAATAAGATTATTCACATCTTTAATATCGTGACCTGACATTTCCAATGCACTGCTGCCGGTAAAATATAAAGAAGTTTGCATAGTGTTTTTAGATATATCACCTTTATTAACGCGGAATAATGCCTCATTAGTATCAACTCCGCCCAAGGATGAGCTTATTGCCTCATTGGAAATGGAGGCAATTGAATTTTCCCGCCATCCGGGAGCGGCGTTAAAACCGAATGAATTCGGTGCAGTCGTCCAAGTGCCTTGCGTACCGTTAAGGTTCGTTCCATCAAAGATACCGCCGTTGGTACCAATCATTGAGGCAATTCGCGCTGCGCGCACTTTAGTCATATTATCTTTTAAGTTGGCAACAACCGCCGAAGTGAATACATTGCGAATATTACCTTCCAAATCTGTAGCGCTGTCTTTTTTGACGGCGATTTCAAATCCTTCAAACAACTTAGATGCTCGGTCTAAATCAAATCCTTCCGGCAAATAAGCACTGACACCGGAATAATCCGCCAGCTCGGTAGCCGAGGCGCCCGACGTGTTTGTAATCAGGAAGGTATTGCCGCGAGAGGCTAATTGGGTGTAATTATCTTTCAAATAAGAATCGACCGCCGCTGATACCATACGGATTTGCGAGGCAACATTAATATCCTGCAATTCGGTGGTGCGTTCGGCCGCTTTACGATAAAGCATCGGGGTGACCATAGCTATCAAGCCCAGCATCGCCAATGCTTCAATCATTACACTTCCTTTTTGATGATTTTTATATAAACAAGCCATTTCACACCTTCCTTTCTAGCGCCACGATACATAAGCAAAACAAGCCCGCGAGGCGCAAGCCGTGTTTAGTGAAGTAAATTGCGAGGGAATAAGAAAATCCTTTCCCTCAAAGTTGCGTATATAATTAGCTCCGCTTTTCTGCACCACATATCCGGCCATCTGATTAGTGCCGAAATGCTTGCGCATAGCGGTAGTCAAATCCCCTGACGGTTTGACGGTTGTTTCGTTAACCGCTAACCAGCGTTCGGGTATCGGCCCGTAAGTTAAAAGCGCACGTAAAACTTGATTATCACCACTGCCGGTATTGCAGTCAACCGCCGCTTGATAATTAGGATTGGCCTCGTCACCGGTATTGTATACACATCTGATTTCATCAACATAATCCGTATCGTTAACAAATCCGAACGGCATATAAGCATCTAATGACGTATTTGATAAAACCCCCGAACCGTAAGTTACCAAATTTTTGATTCGGCAATCATCAGTTAATGTACCGCCGGGACAGGCATAGGGATAGCCGTTTTGTTCCATATATTTCAAACCGGCCTTATGTTTTACCACCATTCTCATCATCATAGCGTGAGCGACCGGCGTATCCACAACTTTATCCATATCGTTGCGGAGCGGTAGCACATAAGCTGCCAGTGCGGCTAAAAATGTTGCTAAAACTACCCATAAATACATCACACCAAGTCCTTAAAAATTCCTACATACTACCACTATAACACATAAATCGTTTCAAATATGTTAAATTATTGTTATATTTTCTCCAACGTTATCCTTTGATTTCAGCTCAATAAATCAGAGGTTTTGGCAATATGCGTAGTCACTCGCTTGGTGTTATCGTTCAAATCCATATTTTCAAAGATATACAAAGCATCGTGAAAATACTCTAAACTCTCTTCCAGTAAAGTGTTATCCTGCATTTGCTTGCCCAAACGATAATAAATATTGCCGATATTTTCCTGTATCGTCGCCCAATGAAACGGATCGCGTTTTTCGGTGATAATTTTTTGCTGGTTTTTATAAGCAGCAATCGCCAGCTCGGCAATGGCATTATTATTGACGCTTGAACTTAAAACATTCATCCTTTGGCCCAATAAACCTTCAATTTCAGCCCAAAATTCGGGAAATGCAGCATAAGTGAAAATCTTTTCCGCCTCGCGCAAATTGAATACTGCATCACGCAAAGCCTGTATATCTTCATTTTGCCGCCAATAATCATACAAAAGATTAGACAATTCATAAGAAATAAAACCATAGTTGTAGGGATAAACATACTTGCCGATATATTTTTGCGCTAATTGGTAATTGGCAATGGCCGCCTTAAAATGCTTAAGCGCGTGATTGGTGTTGGTTTGCGAAGCCAATGTATGCAGCTGCCCGAAATGAGTGTAAATACAACCCAGATGCACCACATCTTTAATCAAATCCTGATGCGATATTGCCGTACCAAGCAGGCGATTAACTACCTTAAAGTCTTTTTCGTCCTGTGAAGTGCGGCAATAGGTCATATAAATCACCGACAAAAAGTTCATAATGTATGGCAGATAATCAAGCGGCATAATCTTGGCCGAATCATTGTGCGACAGTTGGTCAATTATGCGCTTAAGCAGATATTTCTGTTGAATGATATGTTGCTTATCTCCTAAAGGCGCCACGGTGACAATCGTGCCGATTATCAAGTTAAGTACCGCTTGCGGAAAATCGTTAACATTATCAAAAATACTTGCCGGCAAATACAAACTGTCAAGCAATGATAAAAATGAGGTGTTATCCTTTTCATATTGAGTAGGCGTTTGAAAATTCAAGCGAATTTTGTCGCCTTCGCGATACCCCCAAATAAGTACATCCATATTAGTCTTGTCTAAAATAGCCTGCCCTTTATCAATAAAATCAAAAAAGCTTCTTCCCTCCAGACTAAGAAACGACTTGTTGAAAGGCTCATTAAAATAGCTGACGTCGAGATTTTTATGCTCGCGAAGCATCGCCGCCAAAATTTCTCCCGATGAACTGTCAATCGTTTCCGAAAATTCTATAACCATAACGCGATATTTGATGTTGAAAGCTTCAACCTGTACATCGTCATAATCTTCCGACGGCTCATTAGGGGTGAGAAAAGTTTTTTTCAACAAATTTATCACTGACATCATTCACCGTCCGACTTGTTTTTTTTCCCGCGACCAACCAGCGGTGAGAGGGTTTCCTTGATTGAATTTACAGTGTCCGTATAATTTTCTTTTAGGGATTTGTTCGGAATATTCCAGTTGCATAACCGGTATTGCTGCCACAGACATACAAAACAGGCAAATACCGGAAAAGAATATACATTCGGACTGTTAATCTGAAAAACGCCTAAAATTACCAGAAGAATACCGACATACCAAATGGCGCGATTAATCGCGATTACCGGTGCACCGCTCTCAAAAGCTTGGTAGATGACCGAATTATAAGGTAAATCACTATATTTGGCAATAGTGGTGATTTTGCGCAACAAGGCTACCGCCGCCTCAACCATATAATACATCATAAATACAACAAAACAAGGAAGTAAATATTCATTATATGACATTAACCCCAGCCAACCGATAATATAGCCCAATAACGGCGCGCCGTTATGGTTAACCGGCTGAATTTTCCCGCGGATATAGGCGATTAAGAATACCCCCAAAATTGCGGCGGCACTAACACCCATACTTAACGGCATATAGCCGAAAGCCGCAATGATAACCAATCCGGCAGTGCTGAACACTCCCTGCGACTGCGGCAACGGGGTTAAGCCGGCAATACAATAAAAGCCCAAAGAAAAAATCGAATACACCCCGATAGTGGCAAGCGTGTTTGCCCAATTTGCCCATTGCGGATTGAATATAATTGTTACATTCGCCAATATCACTCCGATAGAGCAAGCCGCCAATACCCCGACGGCGGTAATCCAAATACGATTAAAATATGTCGCCGCTAAAATTATTAACGAACAAAACAGCGGCGCGATAAAACTTATAAAATCGGTATCGCCGACAAAATCGCTTTCGTTATAACAGTAATAAGCCGGTAAGGTCACACTCAAGATGCTCGCCAGACAAACAGCCGCGGTTGAAGACAAAAAATTGTCACGCCAAAATACGCTTCGATCCGCAAGAATGTGTAAAGCCGCCGCGATTGCCAAGCCCCATATAAATGAAATTACCAAAAACAATATATCCGCATTCATAAAAGCAAGCAATTCCTCTTTTTTGTGTTGCAACTGCTTTGAATATAAACGAGATAGTTTTGTACTTCAAGCAAGATTATCCGGTTATGCTATTGTAATTTATATTTCGCGTCTGAGCAATGCAACAAAAAATCCGTCTGCCCCGCCAAAGGAGCGTAAATGTGCCGGTAATATGCGAATAAAGCCTTGTACAGAGCCGATTTCGGCAATTTCTTCAGGTAGCAATGCCGCTAAATTATCAGCTCTCCAATCGCTGTGGCACGCCAAAAAGTTTTTAATTTGCTCCTCGCCTTCTTCTTGGCACAAAGAGCAGGTGCAATACAATAAACAGCCGTCAAGTGCAACTTTGTCTTTAGCTAATTCCAGCAACTGTTGTTGCAGTTTCGCTGATTTTATAACATCCGATATGCCTTTTGTGTGAACTATTTCCGGATGGCGGCGTAAAGTTCCGGTAGCCGAACAAGGGGCATCCAACAACGTAATATCATATATTTCCTTTGAGTCTTGCAAATATTCCAAGGCATCAGCGCAGATAATATTTTCGGCCTGTAAGTTTAAGCGTTGCAAATTGGCGCGCAAAATATTTAAACGCGTTTCAGAAATATCCAATGCCGTAACTTTAGCGCCTTGAGCAATAAGTTGCGCGGTTTTTCCTCCGGGGGCGGCACAAATATCCAAAACTTTTTTTCCTCGCAAATTTCCCAACATTTTTACCGGTATAGCCGAAGCAAAATCCTGCACCAACCATTTGCCCGAATCATAATCTGGTAACTCACTGATTTTACCATTGTTTTTTAGCCGCAGGCTTCCCAAAGGCAAGCGTTCTCCTAAGTTGGTAATCGTCGAATTTTCATCAAGCAGAGTTATATCTAAAGCCGGTTCTTTTAATGACGCTTGCTCGATTTTGTGAACTATTTCTTTGGTATAGCTTTTTTCCAACAAAGCAATAAACTCTTTAGGAAAGAAAGCACCTTTATCAGCTTTAAGGATTTGTTGTTTCTGGTTGTTGATTTTATGTAGCACCGCGTTAACAAATCCGGCGGCAAAACGATTGCTGCGGGTTTTAACAATATCCACATAAGAGTTTATCACCGCATAATCGGGCGAATTCATATATAAAATCTCGGTTGTACCCAAAATTAAAGCCATACGTGCGATTGTTTTTTGTGTCGATAATTTTTTGCCGGTTAATTTCTTAATCACATCGGCAATATAAGTTAAACGACGACAAGCCGTTAATGTCGCCATATTAACAAAAGCATTGTCTTGCACGTCAAGATTATCCGTTATTTTGCCACCATTGCCGCTAAGCAATGCCTGCAGATGATTAATCGCCGAAGTTCTGACATCTGTCATCGCATTATATCCGCATATATTTAACTCTTGGAGATTATGTTACAAAAGTTGCAATATAATTACAAGAATAAAAAATGCCTCTTGTAAAATCAGATAAACTGGGGTATTTTATCTCGGAATTGTAAATTTTTAGCAATATGGTTAAGATGATGAATAAAAAATATAATGGAAAAAATACTTTCGAAGAATGGCAGCAAAGCTGGAAAATCGAGGATAGATACAATTTTAAGACTATTGAAAAAAAATGGCAGGAAATTTGGGAAGACGAAAAAGTCTACCACGTTGATATAGATAAATCAAAACCGAAATTTTATGCACTGGTGGAGTTTCCTTATCCCTCGGGTGCCGGATTGCACGTCGGGCATCCACGTTCTTATACGGCTTTAGACGTTATTTCGCGTAAAAAGCGTATGCAAGGGTTTAATGTATTATATCCGATAGGATTTGATGCTTTTGGCCTGCCGGCAGAAAACTATGCCATTAAAACCGGTATTCATCCGGCAATATCAACCAAAGAAAATATTGCTAATTTCACGCGTCAACTCAAAATGATAGGTATGTCTTTCGATTGGGATAGATGCGTTTCTACATGTGATCCCGAGTATTATAAATGGACCCAGTGGATGTTTATTCAGCTCTTCAAAAAGGGCTTGGCCTATAAGGGCAAAATGGCAATTAACTGGTGTCCCGCCTGTAAAGTCGGCTTGGCTAATGAAGAGGTGGTCAACGGATGTTGCGAAAGATGCGGTGCTCCGGTTGTCAGAAAAGAAAAAGAGCAATGGATTGTAGCAATTACCAAATATGCCGATCGTTTGATTGATGATTTAGAAGGACTTAACTTTGTTGATAGAGTTAAATCGCAACAAACCAATTGGATCGGACGTTCGGAGGGAGCCGAATTAGATTTTGCTTTTGGGGATGACAAATTAAAAGTGTTTACCACACGTCCGGATACCGCATTTGGCGTAACCTATATGGTATTGGCACCGGAACACCCGTTTGTGGCTAAATATATGGATAAATTTACCAACCCCGATGAAATAAAGGCTTATATCGAAGAAACCGCCAAAAAATCCGAACTGGAACGTTCTATCGGCGAAGAAAAAACCGGTGTTGAGTTAAAAGGCATTAAGGCCGAGAACCCGTTTAACGGAGCGATGATTCCGGTATTTATTTCCGATTATGTGCTAACCGGATACGGCACAGGAGCAATTATGGCGGTGCCGGCGCACGACCAACGTGACTACGATTTTGCCAAGGTATTTAATTTGCCGATTATTCAGGTTTTAGCCGGCGGTGATATATCAAAAGCCGCTTGGGAGGAGGACGGAGTGCATATTAACTCCGGTTTCTTGGACGGCTTAAATAAAGAAGATGCTATGCGTAAAGCCATAAATTATGCTACAGAAAAAGGATTCGGCAACGCAAAAATCAATTTCAAACTGCGCGATTGGATTTTCTCGCGTCAACGTTATTGGGGCGAGCCGATACCGATGGTTTATTGTGAAAAATGCGGTTGGCAACCTTTAGATGAAAAAGATTTACCGCTGACCTTACCCGAGGTTAAGGATTATTTACCCAATGATGAAGGCGGCTCTCCTTTGGCTAAGGCAACTTCTTGGGTTAATACCACCTGCCCGAAATGCGGCGGATATGCTCGACGTGAAACAGACGTTATGCCTAACTGGGCCGGTTCTTCCTGGTATTTCCTGCGTTATTGCGACCCGCATAATACAAAAGAGTTTGCCTCCAAGGAAGCGCTTGATTATTGGATGAATGTCGATTGGTATAACGGCGGTATGGAACATACTACATTACACTTGTTGTATTCGCGTTTTTGGCATAAATTTTTGTATGATTGCGGGTACGTTCCCACCAAAGAGCCTTATAATAAACGCACATCACACGGTATGATTTTGGCATCTAACGGCGAAAAGATGTCCAAATCACGCGGTAATGTGGTTAATCCTGATGATATTGTCAATAATTATGGTGCCGATACTTTCCGCCTTTATGAAATGTTTATCGGTCCTTTTGAGCAAACCGCGATGTGGTCGGAAGAAAGCTTGATGGGCGTATATCGTTTTGTCGGAAAAATTTATAATCTTTTCAAAAAGGTTTATAAAGATGTTGATGCGCCGCTGAGCAGTGAAGATTTGCGGGCTATGCACAGTTGCATATTAGAGGTGACAGAACGCATTGATCAGATGAAATTTAACACAGCAGTTTCATCGTTGATGACTTATGTTAATTATCTTTCCGGTAAAGAGAAGATAGGTTATACCTTATATGCAACCTTATTAAAGCTATTGTCGCCGTTTACTCCGCATTTAGCTGAAGAAATGTGGGCGCGTTTAGGTAACGACGGCTTGATAGTTAAAGAAGCTTGGCCGCAAGGCGATGCTCAATTGGCGCAAAATAATGTGGTGACCTACGCCGTGCAAATATGCGGCAAAATGCGCGCGACAATAGATATGCCTAAAGATGCCTCTAAAGAAGATGTGGAAAAAGCCGCTCTCACTTTGGATAATATCAAGCGCAATTTAGTCGGCAAAGAAATCAAGAAAATAATAGTTGTACCTAACAAAATTGTTAATATTGTAGCGTGAGGTGAAAAATGAAACGATTTGAGATATTAGCTTTGTCGATTATGCTTTGTTCGTGCGGATTTCAGCCGCTTTATGTACAACGTAATAATGATTCCGGCTGGTATTTTAATGATAGTTTTGATACATCAATCACTATCGAGATGGCAAAAATTAAAATCTCTCCCATTAAAGACCGTTTCGGGCAGCAATTGCGTAATAATTTATTGGATTTGTTGACACCTAAAGGAGTGCCGCATAATCCGCAGTATCGTCTCAAGGTTGAGGTTTTGGAAAAGACCGTCACCCAACAGGCTATGCGTGATGACGTAACGGCCACCAATGAGCGCATTAAATACAAGATAGGTTATACCTTGTATGAAGGAGTGGAGGAATTGGTTAAAGGTGATTCAATAGCCTTTGTCAGCTATGATATTTTGGCTGACCCTTATTCAACAACCATATCGCAAAAAAAAGCTGAAGATGATGCCGCCAAAATTATCGCTAATGATATAACTTTACGCATCGGAGCTTATTTCCACACTCAATATAGCGGGGATAAATGATATTTAAAGCGTTACAGGTTGAGAATTATTGCAAAAGGCTGGATATGAATATCAAGGCCTTTTTGGCGTATGGTTCCAATGAGGGATTAATTTCCGAGTATATACGCAAATTAACCTTAACCGTCAGCAGTGATTTAAACGATCCTTTTGCCGTGGTTAATCTGAATTGGGATGAGGTTAAACGCGATGTCGGTTTATTGATTTCGGAGTATAATGCCCAGTCTTTATTGTCAACGCGACGGGTAATTATTTTGCACGATGCGGATAATGATTTGACCAAAGTTTTAGAGAGTTTTATTGAGGATAGTAAATCTGATACGTTACTGTTAGTAAGCGGTTCTTCCTCTCTTAACAACCGCAGTTCTTTGGTTAATTATTTCAGTAATGAGAAATTTTTGAGCGCAATTGCTTGTTATGATGACCGCGAGGAAGATATAAGCACTTCTGCAAGACAATTTTTAGCCAAAGAACAAATAACCTATACCAAAGAAGCTTTTGAGCTGTTATGCAGTCGCTTATCTAACGACCGCAAATCCAATATCAACGAGATTGATAAGCTTATAACTTACGTCGGCAGTAAAAAACATTTTGAAATTGAGGATGTGCGCAAACTGGTATTAGATTCCTCAAGTACTGAGGTTGATGATTTATGTTTTTATGTCTTTTCCGGCCTTAAAACCAAAGCAATCGGCGCTTTAAAAAATTTACTTAACGAGGGGACGGAAGAAGTACAGATAATTCGGGCTTTAAGCCGCCATATTAATATATTATTGGACGGTAAAGCCTTGATGGAAGACGGATTACCGGCATCCGAGGTCATAAAAAAAGTGTTATCCAAGAGATTGTTTTATCGTTACAATATGGGAGAAGCGCAATTAACGGCGTGGTCTAAAGACAGGCTTTTTGATGCCTATGAATTACTTTATAAAGCGGAAAAAGATTGCAAAACCACCAACTACCCTAATGAATACATTATCGGTTATTTAATTCTAACCTTAACGGCGGCGGCCGGAAAACTTATGGCTAAAAGATAAAATTGAAGTTAAGCGCTGGTATAAAGCTTAGAGAATAATTTCTGCAAACCGGTCGGTTTATTTTTAATGGAAGACAAGTTAGTATAAGCATCAGACAGCATAGTTGCCGTTGTATCATAACGTTGCGCTTGAATTTGGGCGGCATAAGCAGAAGATATTTGCTCTGATGACGAGGTTGAAGAAGTCAAGGAAATAGTCTGATTTTTAGTATCTTCCGAATTGGCTTCCTTGACCAAATAGTCGTTAACGTAGCGAGTCCCTTGTTTAATTTGCATAACATAGGGTTTTTCTTCTTTAATCGTTTCATCGGCACCGACCTCAATATAAAAATCACCTTTTTTGGCGCGATAATTTCCCTCTAATATTGATTTCATAGTGGCATATTCTTTGGAGCTTTTATCAGCACTTGAATCGGCGATTAAAACAGTTTTTTTGCCCTGTTGTTTATAAACTTTTATATTCATTCCCGGAGCCAATTCATCCAACAGACCGGCATTGGCTTTAGCCCGTTCCTCTTTCATTTTAGCAACTTCGGCACGAGCTTTTTCCAAAGGTGTCTGCGGTTCAACCGGAACAGGTGTAGTCTCATCTTCTTGTTTGATTCCCATACCGGATAAGGTGTTTTTCAATTCCTCTAACTTAGCTTCATAAGTTTTCTGACGGGCGCTGTCGGCCTCTACCGAGTCGCCGTTGCGAATATTTATAAACAATTTGCCGTTAGATTGAACTTGTACGCGATATAAATCTTTAGCATCATACTTGCCTAAACGTCCGATAACCGAAATACGGGTATTATTCAAACGTGAATATCCCAAATCGCGGGCATTAGCGAAAGATTCATCAATATTATTAACGTCGGTTACGGCCTTATCCCAACCGGCAACTCCGTTAACTTTATTACTTACGCTGGCAAGCGGCATAGCTTTTCTCCGTAAAATACACCATTACTAAGCTTAGTATAGCATAAATTTTACTAAAAAACAATTAAAATCTTGCACGTGTTAAACCAAAATTAAAATGGAACAGAGATTCCAAAAATAAAAACGGAACAGTA
>ERZ842401.532-NODE-532-length-55747-cov-11.025390_pt1 | contig 55747 bp, 44 predicted proteins | sample MGYA00521270_ERZ842401 | MGnify/ENA primary metagenome ERZ842401 (study PRJEB31892, sample SAMEA3878208) | bioreactor metagenome | biome: Moose rumen | place: Sweden | collected 2011-10 | study: EMG produced TPA metagenomics assembly of the PRJEB12797 data set... | reverse complement strand
TCTGCTGGATTATTCGTACCCAGATACTGCCTTGAAAACATGTATAAAGGTACGAATTTTCTGGCAGATTAAGAAATATAATTAGTTAATAATCAATAAGTTAAGTATAAAATATGACAACAAAATTAACACATAAAAGAGATGGCAAAAACAGTATCAACCAATCAAAGGGGAAGATAGACAAATCGTCCCAAGTTATTTTTTGATCATTACTTATCGAAATAATTTGCTTTTATTCTTGCATTTCTCATAATTTAATCGTACCTTTGCACTCGCTTAAAGTAAATACAAAAGTATGTCAAATAAGAAAGCTGCTTTAGAATTAGGCACAAGGCCTGTCAGTAAGCTGTTGGTGGAATATGCGCTGCCTGCTATCGTTGCCATGGTGGCAATGTCGCTGTATAATGTGGTTGACAGCATATTCATCGGTCAGGGCGTGGGAGCCCTCGCCATAGCAGGACTGGCAATAACCTTCCCTTTCATGAACCTCAGCGCCGCCTTCGGTGCTGCAATAGGCGTGGGTGCATCGACGCTGCTCAGTGTGAAGTTGGGTCAGCGTGACTACGACATCGCCAACCGCATATTGGGCAACAACGTGATGCTCAACATCATAGTGGGCGTCATCTTTGCCGCCATATCGCTGCTGTGGCTGGACGATATCCTGCTGTTCTTCGGTGCCAGTGAGGCTACCCTACCCTACGCCCGTGACTACATGGTAATAATACTGCTGGGTAATGCCGTAACACACCTGCACCTGGGACTGAACGCCATGCTGCGAGCTTCAGGAAAACCTAAGGAGGCAATGTACCTTACCATCGCGACCGTGGTGCTCAATGCCATTCTCGACCCCATCTTCATCTACGCCCTCGACCTCGGCATCAGAGGTGCGGCATACGCCACGATACTGGCGCAGACAGCGGCTCTGGCATGTCAGTGGAAGATGTTCAGTAACAAGAACGAACTGGTGCATCTGGAATATCCGAAGGTGCGTCTGGAGTCGCCCATCGTGAAAGGCATCATAAGCATCGGTATCTCACCGTTCGCCATGAATGCCTGCGCATGTCTCGTAGTGATTTTCGTTAACAACAGCCTCATGCACTATGGCGGCGACATGGCAGTGGGAGCATACGGCATAGCCAACCGCTTCGCATTCATCTTCGTCATGGTGACGCTGGGCGTCTGTCAGGGCATGCAGCCTATCACGGGCTATAACTTCGGTGCCCAGAACTACAACCGCATGCTCGAGGCCCTGAAGCTCGCCTCAATAGCAGGCACGGCAGTATGTGCCGTAGGATTCTTCTTCGCAATGGTATGCCCACGCTTCGTGGCAAGCATGTTTACTACCGACGAGTCGCTGATATCCCACTCCATAGTGGCTATGCAGTATATCATGGCGCTCTTCATAATCATCGGTGCACAGATGGTTATCACCAACTTCTTCCAGAGTATCGGAAGCGCCAAGGTGGCCATATTCCTCAGCCTCTCACGACAGCTGCTAATACTCGTGCCACTGATTTTCATACTCTCCCAAAGCATGGGACTGAGCGGAGTATGGCTGGCAATACCCGTGTCTGACGCACTGGCTGCCGTCATGGCATACGCTATGATAGCACTTTATATACGTAGAATAAAAAAGGAAAGAAAATTCTGATTCTTCATCATGGATAATCTGATTATAAGTGTAGGACGCCAGATAGGAAGTGGCGGTAACGAAATAGCCAAGATGCTTGCACATGAATTCGGTTGCAAGTTCTACGATAAGGAGATACTAAACCTTGCTGCTGAGAAGAGTGGTTTCAGCCCGAAAATCTTTGAGCGCAACGACGAGAACCACGGTCTGATACACTCGGCCAGCGGATTCTTCGAGAGACTCTTCAACCCCTACTCCAACAGCATCTCCGACGAGAACCTCTTCCAGATACAGAGTGAGGTAATCTACAAGATAGGCCAGAACGAGAACTGTGTCATCATGGGACGTTGTGCCGACTACATACTGCGCAACAACCCGCAGCTGTTCACTGTCTTCATCACAGCCGACGAGGAAGAGCGTTGCAAAGAGGTGGCAAAACGCCTCGAAAGCGATTACGAGACAGCACGACGCTTCATCACAAAACACGAGGCGGAACGTGCCAACTACTATAACTACTACACCTCAAAGACATGGGGAGCAGCACAAAACTACGACGTCTGCATAAACTCCTCAATCCTCGGGTGGGAAGGAACAGCAAGATTACTCTCGAGCATTATACGCAAAAAATTCAATCTTTTAACTTTACAAGCATAATGAAAAAAATCCTTCTCCTTGGCTCAGGCGAACTGGGTAAAGAATTCGTAATCGCAGCAAAACGCGCTGGACAGTATGTAATCGCATGTGATCGCTATGACAATGCTCCTGCCATGCAGGTAGCTGATGAGCGTGAAGTATTCTCAATGCTCGATGGTGATGCCCTCGCAGCTGTTGTCAACAAGCATCAGCCAGACATCATCGTACCAGAGGTAGAGGCTATCCGTACAGAACGTCTCTTCGACTTCGAGAAACAGGGCGTTCAGGTAGTACCTTCTGCCCGTGCCGTGAACTACACCATGAACCGTCAGGCCATCCGCGACCTCGCTGCTAAGGAGTTGGGACTGCGCACAGCAAAATATTTCTATGCCAAGACCTTCGAAGAGCTTGAGGCTGCCAGCCGCGAAGTGGGATTCCCATGCGTCATCAAGCCTCTCATGTCTTCTTCAGGTCACGGACAGAGCACAGTAGAGTCACCAGACCAGCTGCGCAAAGCTTTTGACGACGCTATGGAAGGTGCACGTGGTGACGTGAAAGAGGTTATCATCGAGGAGTTCATACACTTCACATCTGAATTCACCCTGCTCACAGTAACCCAGAAGAATGGTGAGACAATATTCTGCCCACCAATCGGACACGTTCAGAAGGGTGGTGACTATCGTGAGTCTTGGCAGCCATACGCTATCTCGGAGAAGGACCTCAAGGACGCACAGGAGATGGCAAAGAAGGTTACAGGAGCCCTCACAGGCGCAGGTATATGGGGCGTGGAGTTCTTCCTCACCGACACTGGCGTAGTATTCTCTGAGCTCTCACCACGTCCACACGATACGGGTATGGTGACACTCGGTCATACCACAAACCTCTCAGAGTTCGAGCTTCATTTCCGTGCCGTTATGGGTCTGCCAATCCACGACATACGTCTCGAGCACGCAGGATGTTCTGCAGTTGTTCTGGCTGATAAGGACTACCATAATGCCAGCGAGATCAACTACAACTTTACCGACTGCCTCAACGAGGAATGCACTCGTGTACGTATCTTCGGAAAGCCTGATGCACACTTCGGTCGCCGCATGGGTGTAGTACTTTGCTATGGCGAGAAGGATGCTGACCTCAACAACCTTCGCGATAAGGCAAAGCGTCTCGCTTCTACCGTCCTCGGCACTAATCCGTACATGGAGAAGTAAGAGGTAAGAAGTATGAATCCTGTTGCCATTTTTCGCTCACCCTTTCCCACCAAGTTCGGCATACCGCGCCAGGCGGGTGTAGTGAGTGAGATTCCCGGCACAATAATATTCGAGAAGCCCTTCCGTACTCCTGATGCTATCAGGGGTCTGGAAGGGTTCGATTATATATGGGTTATATGGCAGGCTGCCACCACCAATTCCTCCCCTACTGTCCGTCCTCCCCGTCTGGGAGGTAATACCTGCATCGGTGTATTTGCCTCACGCTCCCCACAGCGTCCTAACCCCATAGGACTCTCCTCGGTAAGGATACATCATATAGACTATGACGGCCCAGAGGCACCGGTAATACACGTTGAGGGAGCTGACATCATGGACGGCACGCCCATACTTGACATCAAGCCTTACATACCCTATACCGACAGCCATCCCTATTCCCGTGCCGGATTTACGGACACCACAGAATGGAAGCCCCTAAAGGTCGTCGGCACCGAAGACCCCATATTACGGAAAATTCTGGAGCAGGACCCGCGTCCGCATTATCATGATGACCCGGACAGGATATACGGAATGGAGTACGACGGCAAAGACATACACTTCAAAGTCAGCGAAAACACACTTACCGTTATAGGGATGAAGGATGAAAGATGAAGGATGAAGGACAAAAAAGAAAAAGTTTTTTTCGTTTTCGTTTTGGTTTTCGTTTTTTTTTCGTATCTTTGCAGTCGCAAACTTTTGGAGAGGTGCTCGAGTGGTTGAAGAGGCACGCCTGGAAAGCGTGTAACCGACAAAATCGGTTCGCAGGTTCGAATCCTGTTCTCTCCGCAAAGTAATAATTAGGAGACGTCCTTAGGGACGTATCTTTTTATTTAGAAAATCAATCAAACTTGTTTGAAATTGGTTTTATGAATAATAAGATATTAGTAGCAACGCTACTCTCCTAATTATAATCTTGCAAGGGCCCCTGCGGCGAGCAGTTAAGGATGGACAAAGTCAATTCTGTTCTCTACTACTACAAACGAAAAAACTTAAATCATGAAAATACTAAAGATTATTATCTGCCTTTTGGCATGTTCTTTATCAGCGACGGCCCAGAAGAATGGTGGCATCAGCACACAGATGTTGCATCAGATGGAAAAGCAATATGCTGCAAATCCCTCCAATAAGGCCCTATTTAATGCTATCGCCTCCAATTCTATTGACGACCTGGCAAAGAACTTCAAGAACCAGGGACCGATAGATACACAGTTTTCTACCGAGACACCGAAGCAGTCCATACATGACCAGAAACAGAGTGGCCGCTGCTGGATGTTCTCAGGTCTTAACGTGCTGCGTTCTAATTTTGCAAAGCAACACAAAGACACCCTCGCCGTAGAATTTTCACAGGACTACCTGTTCTTTTACGACCAGCTTGAGAAGGCTAATCTCATGCTGCAGGGAGTTATTGACAATGCCCAGAAGCCCTTTGAGGACCAGCGCCTGCAATTCTTCTTCAAACACCCCATCAACGACGGCGGTACCTTCTGCGGTGTTGCAGATTTGGCAGACAAATACGGTTTGGTGCCAAAGAGCATCGTGCCCGAGACATATTCGGCAGAGAATACCAGCCGCATGGCACGTCTGATATCATCAAAGCTGCGTGAGTTTGGCCTGGAACTGTACGAGATGGCAGGCTGCAAGACACCATCAAAGACCATTCAGGAGCGCAAGGCAGAGATGCTCAGTACGATATATAATATGTTGTGCCTGACATTGGGAGAGCCCGTAAAGGAGTTCACCTATGCCTTCACCGACAGCAAGGGAGTGAAGAAAGGTGAAGCAAAACGCTATACCCCGAAGAGTTTCTATCAGGAGACCGTAGGCGGTCCGATAAACGGTTCCTTCATCATGGTGATGAATGACCCCAGACGTCCGTACCACAAGACATACGAAGTGGAGTATGACCGTCACACCTACGACGGACACAACTGGAAATACCTGAACCTGCCGATGGAAGATATCAGCGCTCTGGCTATAGCGTCACTCAAGGACGGACGCAAGATGTACAGTTCGTATGACGTCGGCAAGCAGCTGGACAGAAAACGCGGTTATGTGGATACTGAGAACTTTGACTATGCCTCGCTCTTCAATACCACCTTTAACATGAGCAAGGCTCAGCGCATAGCAACATTTGACAGCGGTTCCACACACGCCATGACCCTTTCTGCGGTAGATATCGATGCCGACGGAAAGCCCCGTAAGTGGAAGGTCGAAAATTCATGGGGTGAGGCAAGCGGACAGTCCGGTTGCATCATAATGACAGACAGATGGTTTAAGGAGTATATGTTCCGCCTTGTGATAGACAAACAATATGTGTCTGCGGAATTGCTGAAAGAGGCAGAGCAGAAACCAGTTATGGTAATGCCAGAAGATCCCCTTTTCGATGTGGATGAGTAACGGGTAACGGTTAAAGGTTAAAGGTTAACGGTTAAAGACTCACCTCTTACCTCTTACTTATAGTATTTCCTGTCTTTTTTGCCGTTAAAAGATAGCCTTTATCTATTTTTGGCAAGCAATCTCATTAAGGAGTTGTGTACAACCTTCGACACAATCTCTCCATGTGGCATCGAAATTGTCAGTGTACCAAGGGTCTGCAACATCCCGGTCTAACAACTTACGGATCTTGCCGTTGGGGTCTCCGCCGCACATTCTGGTCATATTGCGTATGTTATAGGTGTCCATGCCGATGAGCAGGTCGTAATAGGCATAGTCTCTGCGCGTCAGCTGACGCGCCGTCTTGCCCTCGCAACTGATACCGTGTTCTGCCAGTTTCCGACGTGCCGGGGGATAGACGGGATTGCCTATTTCCTCAGTACTGGTGGCGGCAGAGGCTATCTCAAACTCCCCTGCCCTGCCGGCCTCACTGACAAGGTGTTTCATTATGAATTCCGCCATCGGACTGCGACAGATGTTGCCGTGACAAACGAAAAGTATCTTCATTTAATTAACAATTAACAATTAATAATTAACAATTAACAACGCACCTTGGGTTATTCTCTCTCCCCCTTGGGGGAGTTGGAGAGGGGTCGTTGTGGGCCACAAAAAATGAACGCTCACTCATGCGCAAGCGTTCATTTTGTTCATCGTTCATTGTTCATTTTACCCCTGAACTGCTGCTACGCCTGGGAGCACCTTTCCTTCGATAGCCTCGAGGAGGGCACCACCACCGGTAGAGATGTAGCTAACCTTGTCAGCAAGACCGAACTTGTTGACACATGCTACAGAGTCACCGCCACCGATGAGTGAGAAAGCGCCGTTAGCAGTAGCTTCTGCAATAGCATTGCCAATAGCGCGTGAGCCGTCGCAGAAGTTGTCGAACTCGAATACTCCGGCAGGACCGTTCCACAGGATTGTCTTACAACCCTTGATGGCTGCTGCGAATTTCTTCTGTGCCTCAGGACCTGCATCAAGACCTTCGAGGTTTGCTGGGATAGCGTCTGATGGATAAACGCTCTGTGGTGCGTCGTTAGCGAACTCTGGTGCACAGATAGCATCTGGAGCCATAACGAGCTCTACGCCATTCTTTTTTGCCAGTTCTTCAACGCCAAGTGCTACGTCGAGCTTGTCGTTCTCGCAGATTGACTTACCAACCTCACCGCCGTGTGCCTTTGCGAAGGTGTATGTCATACCGCCGCAGAGGATGAGTTTGTCAACCTTACCGAGGAGGTTCTCAATGATACCGATCTTTGAAGACACCTTTGAGCCGCCCATGATAGCGATGAATGGACGCTGGATGTTATTGAGGACGTTGTCAACGGCCTTTACCTCCTTCTCCATGAGAAGACCGAGCATGCGGTTGTCCTTATCGAAATAGTTTGCTATAACGGCTGTTGAAGCGTGTGAACGGTGTGCTGTACCGAAGGCATCCATTACCCAGCAGTCAGCATAAGAAGCGAGCTTCTTGGCAAACTCCTTCTGACGCTCCTTCATCTCCTTCTTGGCAGCGTCATAACCCGGATCTGTCTTCTCGATACCTACTGGCTTACCTTCCTCTTCAGGATAGTAGCGGAGGTTCTCGAGCAGCAATACCTCACCTGCCTTCAGGGCTGCCGCCTCTGCGTCAGCCTTTGCGCAGTCAGGAGCAAACTTCACCTCTGCAACACCGAGAGCCTTGGCAACAGCGTCCTTGATCTGACCCAGTGACAGCTCTGGCTTTACCTTACCCTTTGGCTTACCCATGTGGGACATGATGATAAGGGCACCGCCCTTCTCAAGAATGAGCTTGAGAGTTGGAACTGCACCACGGATACGGGTATCGTCGGTGATTTTACCATCCTGAAGTGGCACATTGAAGTCAACACGTACAATGGCCTTCTTACCTGCAAAATTGTAATCGTTAATGTTCATTGCTATTTTTTTTTGATTTATAGGGTTGAAAAATATTTTCGCGGAGCAAAGTTATAAAAAATAATTATGAATTATGAATTATGAATTATGAATTTTTCTTTTTTTCTTGCATTTTCAATTATTTTTCGTACTTTTGCAACCGAAAGATTACAATCGGCATGATAAATTACGACCTAAAGAAAATATCCACCATCATATTTGATGTAGATGGTGTATTGTCAAAGAACACCATTCAGATGGACAAGGAGGGCAATCCGCTCCGTACCGTAAACATAAAGGACGGTTACTGCATGCAGCTGGCCGTGAAGATGGGGCTGCGCCTTGTCATCATCACCGGCGGACACGATGCGGCCATCGCAAAGAGATATAACTATCTCGGCATAAAGGATGTCTTCCTATCATGTGGCGTGAAGATAATGAAATATAGGGAATACCTGCAGAAAAACGGCATCACCGACGAAGAGGTTATCTACATTGGTGATGACATACCCGACTATGAGGTCATGAAAGAGTGCGGATGCCCCTGCTGTCCGAAAGATGCCTGCTCCGAGATACGTGATATTTCGACCTACGTCAGCCCTTATAACGGTGGCGAAGGCTGCGCCCGTGACATCGTAGAACAGGTGCTGCGCGCCCAGGGCAAATGGCTCTCAACCGAAAAGGCCTTCGGATGGTAGTAACGGCTAACGGTTAACGGTTAAAGATAAAAGATTAGGCTGGCACACTGCGCCAGCCTATTTTAATTATTTACAATATACCTTACCGTCAATGATGTAAATGCCCCTTTCAGGGATGTCAGACAATCTGCGTCCCATGAGGTCGTAAATCTTGCCTTTACGTTCCACCTGCGGTTTAATATTGACACCTTTTATGTCGGTAACATTATTGACATAATCGTCAGTAGCAGCCTCCAACGTGGTTCTCGCTGCATCAACCTCTGTTGGAACAGACGACAGGAACGTGAGGGCCTTTTCTGCCTCAAGGATTGCGGCTTCGAATGTGGCTATCTGCTCTCCCGTCCTTTGACCGCGATATTCCTCCAGAGCCGTCAATGCTGCCGCACACTTTCTCGTAAACTTATGCAGAGCCGTCTCCAAACCTGATACGGGAGTCAAAGCCGTCGCGAGACGCATATCTTCAGTACTATAGCACGTAAACGAAGGAATCACAGTCCCTGCAGTTGTTTCCTCAAACCTTCTGCCAGTACAAATATACTGACTTCCATCCGTAGTGATATTGCTAAATGTTCCGATATAATTTGGGTTAGCAGTATTTGGCGTCATATCTTTCAGAGCATATACCTGAACATTCTCTGCTGATAATTCATCTAAACCATATACTACATGGAAGAGATATTGCTTACCAGCCTCTATCGTAGCGTTGTATATCTCTGTTTCGGTAGCAGAGTTGAACTGTCTGGCAAGCACACCATACGGCGTCGACATAGTAAATGGTAACACGAGAGGATTCCAATAGTATACAGATGCCGTGCATGGCGTACTGTTTATATGACAGGTCGCCTTCTTGGCTGTAAACGTTTCTATCGGATCATAGTTGCTTCCAGAGTATAGTTCAACATCCTCACACTCGCCATTAACGACAATGTTTACACCTTTCACGTTTCTGTCAGCAGCGAAATACATAATCGCATTGGGATTCTCGGTTTTGAAACCATCCGGCATTCTACCACTGTAATTGCGGAAGTCATAGCTGGTAACAGTGGCATCAGCAAGGATTTCTGTTAACAATGATTTTTCATACGACGTGCCGATAACAGAGACATAACTGCCTTCACGCTTGATTTCAAAGTCTTTGCCCGTCAAGGTGAAGAATACAACACTGTCTGCATTCTCTTCATTATACTTCAGAACATAGGATGTTTCTGACATATAGTTCTGCACCAGATTGTTTATGGATGCTTTGTACAAAACACCTGCTGACAGATTGTCTATTTCGTATTGCAAAGCCTTGGTATCACCGACTTTGAAAAGGCTGTCGCGATTTACCTGAGTATCAACCGTCGTGCATACACCGGTCTGTTCATCAATGGATGAGATAATTGCCGTGAGTGCCGGCATACAAACAGTAGAACCGCTATTGTTATTGCTTACCACAGCAGACATCTGCACCATCGAACCGCTTGGAACATTATACACCTTTCGGATAACTTCTTCTCCACCATACATAAATGTCTTCTCTGTACTACCGTTATTCTCCACAACAACGTATTCCATCAAAATATTCAGCCTGGAGTTCTTCAACTTCACCGGTTCCGGAGTTTTGTACAGAACACTCATGTTTTTGTCCGTTACATAGAGATATATAGAAGTTTCTGAAGCCACCAAGTCTGCTGAATATTCAACAGAACTTCCCTTTTCCAACTTCACATCGAAAGAAGCGAACGCATCGCTCAATTCCATGGTTGAAGGGAATTCAGAAGCCGTGCTACAGAACAAATACAGGCCGTCAATTGCCATAGAAGAATTATTCTGGACACTGAGTTTTATCGGATTCTTGATGTTACGATACATCGTTTCGTTAACAGAAGTTATCTCAAATGTTCTGTCAATATTCTGCGAATACAGCTGATATACCATCTGCTGATGGTCTGGTCTGCCGGCCATAGCGTCACGCTTATCTGTTTCGGCCATCGTCCAATAGCCGTCGTAGCCGTCTCCCCATCCAAGGTTGATATGGAACAGATTGCCATTTGTCTTGTAACCATCAACAACGTATGCATGACCGTCCCAGTTTTCCTTTTTTATATTATAAGAAGAGTAAAGTATCGGTCTTCCCTGTACAAGATCGCTGATAACCATATTTTCCCATGCACTCTGGGAATAGTTATCCTTCTCAACATACGAACCACGCGTCATGCCAATCTGGTTCTGGAATACATCTTGCATATTATATATATATCCTCCCGTGCTAGCACCATAGGTAAGCCAAGCACTGGTTCCCATCAAGACGACAAGACGGGCCATTGCAGCATTACCGGCAGACGAAGTACTTCTGTCAGCCATCTTTTCCCATTCAAAAGGCGTACCTTTCTTGACAATGACAGTAGTAACTGGAGCATCACCATAGCCATAAGTGGGGGTATCATACTGTGACACGGCATTCAGACCCTCATTACGCCAGTAATAGGCTATCTGCGATGCTGCCGTTGCCACACATCCAGTCAACGCCCTGCCGCCACCGTCACTACGCTGGGGACACAGATCGTTCCACGGGCTACCTTGTCCCCAGTGGCAGGTGAGCAGCGGTTCTATATCCTTATCATAGGTGCTTGCAGTAACAGAAGAATAAGGTCTGTTCACACCTCTTGCCTGCGCATCTTGTACGGCCTCAGCATAGTGCTCAATAATAGCCTTCAATGCCGGTGGCAAATTTTCCTCATCATAGTCACCGCCCTCGGTATATCCGATGATATCCGGCAAGCAGTTATCGCCTGAAACAACGACAAAGCCCTCGCCCTCACCGCGAGAAAAAATGTACAACGGCTGTGACTCGGTCGTAGTAGCGGTTTTCGATACACCTCTCATAGCTCTTGCCATCGAACTCTTAACCTTAATGTATGGCTGAGCCTTCTTCCAAGCCTCACTCGGAGTAATTTCATCAGCAATAGCCGCCTGAGCAATAAAGATAATACTCAGGAAGAGTATGCTCTTTAATAATAGATTCTTCATATATGATTTATTCCTTATGGTTTACCTCTTACTTCTTACCTCTTCAAAAACCTGCAATATTCGCTTGCCGCGAGTAGGAAGGCACCGGTGCCGAAGTTTGATGTGGAATTCTTGTCAACCACCTGACCTGGTATCGCCTTCTCGCCTATCGGCTGCACATATCCGATGGTGTTATCAGGTTGCAGGGCTATGGTAGAAAGATATTTCCACGCCTTACTGGCTGCCTGTATATAGGTCTTGGGAAGGTACCCGTTATTGATACCCCAAAATAATCCGTAGCACATCAGAGCCGTACCACTTGTCTCGTAGCCTGGAGCCTGCTCTGGGTCGAGGATGGAGCGTGTCCAATAGCCTTCCGACTGCTGGCAATCGACAAGAGCCTTGGCAAGTCGCTTGTAGGTCGCAGCTATTTCCTTACGATATTTGCCCTTCACTTTTTTGCCCTGTTTCTTTGCCGCATCAAAATCCTTTAGCACCTTGGCAAAGGCAGCTATCACCCAACCGTCACCACGTGCCCAGAAATCCTTCTTGCCAGCACGGGTAGTATGTTTAGGATATACATATTTGCCATCACGGAAATACAGGCCCGTCTCGTTGTCATACATTATGCTGTTGGCATACTTCCAGTTGGCATACATCTTATCAAGATATGCCTCATCACCCGTCAGAAGATACATCTTCGTCATCACAGGCATAACCATATACAGGGCATCTGCCCACCACCAGTAGTCATCAGCCGAGGAATAGGCCTCGTAGGACATCACTTCCCTTGCCCTTGCAATCCACAACTCCAGGGGAGCAGAACTGAAATTATACAGGTCAATATACGTCTGAAAACATATCTGCCAATCACCGAAGAGCACATGCTGAGAATCTTCGCCATAGTTTTTGTAAGTCCACCTTGAAGTTTCCTTTTCTGTAGCCCCCAACCATGCATTTCTCTCTGCCCATGCGAAAGAATAGTCATACCATGCCTGTGTCTTCATGAGGTCATAAGCCTCCATGTTACCCGTATGGTATACGGCATTGTCCCAGAAAGCGCTGAGCCCTGCCTTGGTACCGCCATATTCAGGGGCCCCATGCGACTGCTGCCAAGCATCATTGACACGGGTAATGATTTTCATTACTTCTGATTTCTCATCTGCAAAAACAGAAAGAGAGGTCATGCAGCAAACGACTGCGCATATTAATATCTTTCTCATGGGAATATTTTCTTGATAATTATCGGGGAACCTCCCCATTACTATTCTGCCTTAAACAAATCCTTTATGCCACCGATGGCGCCCATCATATTGGATGCCTCATACGGTAGGTAAACCGTCTTTGTATCATTTCCGGTAGCAATATCCTGCAATGCCTGGATATACTTCTGCGCCAAGAGGTAATTGGCAGGATTGGTGCTCTTGCCCACAGCCTCCGTAATCTTATCAATAGCAATGGCTTCAGCCTCTGCCTTACGGATGCGAGCCTGTGCCAAGCCCTCTGCCTGAAGGATGGCGCTCTGCTTCTCACCCTCAGACTTCAGAATGAGACTCTGTTTCTCACCCTCAGAGGTAAGAATAGCTGCACGCTTGTTACGCTCTGCCTGCATCTGCTTCTCCATTGCCTGCAGCACAGAAGCTGGAGGAGTGATATCCTGAAGCTCAACACGATTAACCTTCACGCCCCACTTATCGGTAGCATCGTCAAGGACCTCACGGAGCTTGGTGTTGATGGTATCACGAGAGGTAAGAGTTTCGTCAAGTTCCAACTCACCGATGATATTTCTCAGCGTCGTCTGCGTCAACTTCTCAATAGCATTGGGAAGGTTATTGATTTCATATACACTTTTGAAAGGATCTACTATCTGGAAATAGAGCAATGCATTTATCTCCATCTGAATATTATCCTTCGTGATAACATTTTGGCGGTCAAAATCATACACCTGCTCGCGGAGGTCTATAGTATTTGTCAGCACATACCTGCCACGATGTTGCGCAATCATCTCCTTAGCCTTGTCAATAAAGGGGATGATGATATTTATTCCAGGTTGAAGCGTACTGTAATACTTTCCGAGACGCTCGATAATCTTTGTCTCAGACTGGGGAATAATCACTATAGTCTTTTTTAAGACGATTACTGCCAAAATAATGATGACAACAAGAAAAGCAATACCAAATTCCATAATCCTTATTATATGTTTAGTTTATTTTTACTGTTAAAATAGTACTCTGGCGACTTACCACCGTCACCGACGAGCCTTTCGGGATGGCCTCACCGGAAGCTGAAATACTACGCCATTCATCACCGGCAATCTTCACATATCCATAACCGGAAGCAGGCACATCAGCTGAAACAACACCCGTGACACCTATCAAGGCATCAGCATTACTCTGGCGCTCATGCTTATTATGAAGACGCGCCACCAGAGATGGCCTGACGAAGAATACGCACAACATCGACGCCAAAGCCCAGAACAACACCTGCAGCCATAGCGGAGCGCCACACAAATCAAACACCATTGACACAAGAGCTCCAATAGCAAAACATATGAAATAGAGATCACCACTGTTGAGCTCTACGATAAGGCAGACGATGCTGACCACAATCCATGCCAGCCACAGATTATTAAATACCAGTTCCATTTTGAATATCTTTTACTTTCTTGAACAATTCAGATGCAAAAACAAGTTCGTTGAGGTCCTTGTTCGTCGAAGTCATAACCTTCGTCTTATCCCCTTCCCACTCTTTCTTGCCACGACATATGAAGATAATATTGTCGCCTATGCCGAGCACGGAATTCATGTCGTGGGTATTTATGATTGTCGTCATGTTATACTCTACCGTAATGTCATGCAACAGTTCGTCAATCACCAATGACGTCTGAGGGTCAAGGCCAGAGTTCGGCTCGTCGCAGAAGAGGTATCTCGGATTTAGCGCTATGGCACGTGCTATCGCCACACGCTTCTGCATTCCGCCAGAGATTTCTGCAGGATACTTCCTACCGGCATCGGAAAGATTTACCCTATCAAGGCACTCCTGAGCACGCCTCTGACGATCACGTAACGTCATGTTGGAGAACATATCCAGTGGGAACATCACATTGTCGCGAACCGTCAGCGAATCAAAAAGAGCAGCCGACTGAAACAGCATACCCATCTCACGACGCACATGAGCCTTGGCACGTTTGTTCATTGCCACAAAATCACGGCCATCGTAAAGAATTTCACCCTTCGTGGGGGTAAACAATCCAACCAGATTCTTCATCAATACCGTCTTTCCCGAGCCCGACTGACCGATAATAAGATTCGTCTTGCCATTCTCAAAAACAGCATTGATGTCCATCAGAACATCCTTATCCTCAAAAGACTTATATAAATGTTTTACTTCTATCATGATAACAATTGTGTCAAAAAGACATCAGCGAAAAGGATTAACACACTGGAAGACACTACAGCCGAGGTAGATGCCTTTCCCACCTCTACCGAGCCGCCCTCAACCGTATAGCCGCAGAAAGCAGACACGCTGGCGATGATGAAAGCAAATACCAGACTCTTGATAATTGACATCCACACAAACCATGAATTAAAAGCATGCTGCAAACCGAGGGTCAAATCATCCGGAGTAAGAATATGACCTATATATGCCGTAGCATAAGCACCGACGATGCCCATCACATCCGCAAATATCACCAATGCCGGCATCAGTGTCATGAGTCCCATTATCTTGGGCGCAATAAGGTAGTTCGCACTATTTACCCCCATTATGTCAAGAGCATCAATCTGCTGGGTAACACGCATAGTACCGAGTTCCGAAGCTATATTTGAGCCCACTTTACCTGCAAGGATAAGACACATAATGGAGCTGGAGAACTCCAACAGCATAATCTCACGCGTCGTATATCCGCTGACCCAGCGAGGCATCCACGGTGACTGAATATTCAGTTTCATCTGAATACAGATTACAGCACCGATGAAAAAGGATATAAGAAGTACGATGCCGATAGAGTCGACACCCAATGATGCCATTTCCTTAACATATTGCTTCCCAAACATGCGCATGCGGTCCGGAATAGCAATAGCACGCCACATCAGGACGAGATAGTTTCCAAAAGTTTGTAAATAATTAATTAAAAACATAGTAAATATACACTTGCGATGCAAAGATACAATTAAGTGAGCAAAAACCAAACAAAATAGGAAATATTATGCACTATTTATTATAGATTTTCACTCTTTTTTTTGTCATTTCACAATTTTTCTATATCTTTGCGTACAAATTTGACAGAAATTATCGTAATAATACGCCATTTTTGAAGACTAAAGCAATCTTTCACCAACTATTCAGCAACGAAACGGACAACTGGATAACACAGTTGTTCAGGTACACTATTGTGGGAGGCATCGCCTTCTGTGTGGATTACGGATTGCTGTACATACTGACAGAATTTATCCACTTCCACTACCTCGTATCTGCCACGATATCATTCCTGGCAGGCCTGGTGGTAAACTACATCCTCACAACATGGTGGATATTCAGACACCACAAGCTGTCCAACAGAACCGTAGAATTTATCATCTACGGCATAATAGGACTCATCGGTCTTTTGTTCAACAACATACTGATGTACTTTTTTACGGACATACTACATCTTCACTATATGTTCTCCAAACTCATCACCGCAATACTGGTCATGGGATGGAACTTTTTCGGAAGGAAAATCATACTTTTTAAGGACAACACATCTAAAGACGTGTAAGATATGAAGAAAGCTATCATTGCAGGAGCAGGTCCCGCAGGACTGACAGCCGCTTGTGAACTACTTGGGCAAACAGACATCCACCCAATCGTAATGGAAAAGAGTGATGTCATTGGCGGTATCTCACAGACAGTGGAATACAAAGGCAACCGCATGGACATTGGCGGACACCGTTTCTTCAGCAAGAGCCAACGTGTGACAGACTTCTGGCAGCACCTTATGCCCTCGCAGGGAAAGCCCTCAAAGGACGACATTCTCATAGGACGCGAGGTTGAGACAAGCAAGGGCGGCCCTGATCCGGAGACAGTCGACAGGGTTATGCTGCAACGTGGAAGGGTTTCAAGGATATTTTATCTGCGTCATTTCTTTGACTACCCCATATCACTCAAATGGAGGTTATTCACAAACATGGGTATATGGCGCACCGTCAAGGCCGGATGTGGATATATCGCTGCCACGATTCACAAGAGAAAGGAAAATTCTTTGGAGGATTTTTACATAAACCGTTTCGGAAAGCCCCTGTATAGTATGTTCTTCGAAGACTATACGGAAAAGGTATGGGGCATACACCCTTCCAAACTAGGTGCTGACTGGGGAGCACAGCGTGTAAAAGGTCTCTCAATACTGACGGTACTGAAAGACATGATAACGAAAACTATCGGCACAAAGGGTAAGAAAGAGGTTGAGACATCGCTGATAGAGTCCTTTGTATATCCTAAGTTGGGACCAGGTCAATTGTGGGAAACAGCCGCCCAGGAAATAACGGACAATGGTGGAGAGGTAAGGATGGAGCAATGTGTAACCAACATACACATAAACGGAAACGTTGTGGATTACGTAGAAGTTACTGACAAGACGGGAACCGTAACAAGGGAAGAGTGTGACTATTTCCTCAGTTCTATGCCGTTGAAGGACCTTATTGCTGCCATTTCCGGAATCGAAATACCAGAAGACGTAAGGAAGGTTGCCTTGGAATTGCCCTATCGTGACTTCATAACCGTAGGCATCCTGGCCAAAAAACTCTCAATGAAGAACGAAACCCATATGGCGACATACAAGAACCGCATCCCTGACACATGGATATATGTCCAGGAACCTGACGTCAACGTGGGACGTCTGCAGATATTCAACAACTGGTCACCATATCTTATAAACGACTATGAAAACACCATGTGGATTGGAATGGAGTATTTCTGTTCTGAAGGAGACGAGTTATGGAATATGCCAAAAGATGATTTCATCAAGATGGCTATTAAGGAGCTGATATCCATAGGATTCATAGAAGCCGACGATGTGCTTGATGCCACACAGGTAAAGATACAGAAGGCATATCCAAGCTATTTCGGCAGTTACTACGAAATAGATAAGGTTAAGAACTTCCTTGACAAGATAGAAAATCTCTACTGCATCGGGCGCAACGGCCAGCACAGGTATAACAACATGGACCACTCCATGCTCACCGCAATGGAGACCGTTGACATCATTAAGAAAGGCATTCACGACAAGTCCTCCATATGGTCTGTCAATACCGAGGAAGAATATCATGAAACCAAGTAAAGATTTACTGATAATCTACAGCCTCGCTATTCTCGAGGCCATACTGCTCCTCATCGGTCCTGGGGCAAAATACATGAATGAGATCGACACTCTCTCCTACATGGATGCATGGGAAGTCTTCTCCGGTGGCGATATCGACCTGCTTCGCACCCCCGTATATCCCGTCATCATCGGAATCCTCAAGGAACTCTTCGGCATACCCGCATGTTACTGGGTAACCGTTTTCGTACAACATATTGTCTATCTCCTTTCCATCGGCATATTCCACAGCACCATCAGCCGTTTCGTAAAATCTGAACGCATCAGTTTCTGGATAACCCTGTTCTATGCCATTTTCCCCGCCTACACCTTCAACAACAACTGGATACTCACCCAGTCCTTTGCTATAAGCGGCAGCGTATTCCTTATATATATGATTGTAAAGCTGCGGGAAAAACCCACCATCATCAACGGCAGTCTCTTTACACTCATTCTGATGTTCCTTCTGTTTCTGAGGCCCAGTTACCTCTATCTCCTGCCAGTACTTGCAGTAACATGGTTCCTGTGTTTCCTCGAGAAACAGCGCAGAGCAGCAACCATCGGATTGGTAGGAGTATTCATAACAACCACCTGCGCCCTCTGCTACATGAAAGCCTTTGAGCGCCAACATGGTCTGTTCGCATTTTCCGGAATAGGAGTAAAGAATCAGTTTTCCATAGCCCAGGATGCAGGCTTTATCGACAGCAGTTCCCAGTTAGTTACCGATTTCAACACCATCTACGCCGCCATCTATCCCCTCCATCACAACTGGGCAGAGGCAGACAGATACTTCTATGCAAAGCATAGTCTTTCCGAGGTAAACGATACTGTTACTACAGCCTTCCGTAAAGATCCCGTCAGATGGGCAGTATTCTGTTACGACCGCCTTTGCAGAACGGCATTAGAACCCCTTACCGAACTTTTCCAGATACGCTACCAAGGACAGAAGATACACATCATCGGCCCACTGGTCAACAGTGTCTATGTCTTCATCCTACTTTATACCATCCTGCTCATACAATGGATAAGAGTAAGAAGAAGAATCCCCTGGCTCTCATCCTTTCTTTATATGTCATTAGTCAGCAACATCATAACAACAATCGTCGGAGCCCCCTATGGAGCCTATCTGCTCCCCGCTACCCCATTCTACCTGTTATTGCTGGGACAATTCCTTCGCCACCTCAGCTTCGCCCCCACAAAAGATATTGAATTAAAGTAAGAGGTGAGAGTTATGAAAATACTCTAAAAAAAAATAAAAGTTTTACTTTTACTTGTATTTTTACGCTTTTTTTCGTACCTTTGCGCGCAAATTCAAAAAAGTAAAGAATTATGGCATCATTTATTGAAGACAAAGTTGTTATGGAAGGTATTACCTTCGATGACGTATTGCTGATACCAGCTTATTCAGAAGTGCTTCCGCGCGACGTATCTCTCAGTACTCAATTCTCACGCAACATCAGCCTGAAAATTCCTTTCGTTACTGCTGCTATGGACACAGTAACCGAGGCTCCTATGGCTATTGCTATTGCCCGTGAAGGTGGCATTGGTGTTATACACAAGAACATGAGCATAGAGGAGCAGGCTCGTCAGGTGGCTATTGTAAAACGTGCCGAGAATGGTATGATATATGACCCTATCACCATCAGAACCGGCAAGACCGTCAGTGACGCCCTGGACCTCATGGCAGAATACCACATCGGTGGCATTCCTGTAGTGGATGACGAGAACAAACTGGTGGGCATCGTGACGAATCGTGACCTGCGTTTCCAGAGTAATGGCAACCGTCTGATTGATGAGGTTATGACATCAGAGAATCTTGTGGTAACACATCAGCAGGTGGATTTGGAGGATGCTTCAAAGATACTTCTGGAGCACAAGATTGAGAAGCTGCCTGTTGTGGACAGCAATAACAAACTGTTGGGACTCATCACATACAAGGATATAACAAAAGCTGCCGACAAGCCAATGGCATGTAAGGACTCTAAGGGTCGCCTTCGCGTAGCAGCAGGTGTGGGTGTTACTGCCGACACCTTCCAGAGAATGGAGGCATTGGTGAAGGCTGGCGTTGATGCTATCATCATTGATACAGCACATGGACATTCAGCTGGCGTAATAGAGAAAGTGCGCGAAGCGAAAGCTGCTTTCTCTGGTGTAGATATCGTAGTTGGTAACATTGCAACAGGAGAGGCTGCCAAGATGCTTGTGGAAGCAGGAGCTGACGCTGTAAAGGTCGGTATCGGTCCTGGCTCTATATGCACAACACGTGTTGTTGCAGGTGTGGGTGTACCACAGCTGTCTGCAGTATATGATGTTGCTGCAGCACTTGAGGGTACAGGAGTGCCATTGATTGCTGATGGTGGTCTGCGTTACTCTGGTGACGTGGTAAAGGCTCTGGCTGCCGGAGGATATTCTGTTATGATAGGCTCTCTCGTAGCAGGAACAGAAGAAGCTCCTGGCGAAACAATTCTTTACAATGGTCGTAAGTTTAAGGCTTATCGCGGTATGGGTTCTCTCGAAGCTATGGAGAAGGGTTCTGCTGACAGATACTTCCAGGGCGGTGTGAAAGAGGCAAAGAAACTCGTACCAGAAGGTATTGCCGGTCGTGTGCCATATAAGGGAACTGTTCAGGAGGTTATCTATCAGCTCGTTGGTGGTTTGCGTGCCGGTATGGGATATTGTGGTGCAAAAGACATCACAAGCCTGCACAATGCGAAATTTACCCGCATCACAAATGCCGGTATGCTGGAGAGTCATCCGCACGAGGTTATTATAACATCTGAAGCTCCTAACTATTCAAGACCACAGTAAGGGGGATAGTTTAGAGTTTAGAGTTTAGAGTTTAAAGTTTAGAGTTTAAAGTTTTAGTTTATAATTCTGTGAAGAAGATATTTTTTTCTGTTGTGTGTCTCTGCACGGCATTGACAACATGGGCACAGACTAATGACCCTATAGTAATGACTGTTGCAGGAAAACCTGTCACGAAGTCGGAATTTGTCTATTCCTATAGCAAGAATAACGGGGATGATGTTATTGACAAAAAGACTGTAAAGGAATACGCAGAACTCTTTGCCAACTACAAACGCAAAGTGCAGGCGGCTCTGGATGCCAGTCTGGACACATTGACATCATACAACAAGGAATTCAGGCAATATCGCGACCAGCAGGTGCTCCCTACCCTTATCAATGATAATGATGTGGAGCAGGAGGCAAGAAACATATATCAGCGTACGAAAGACAACATAGGTCCTGACGGACTTGTTAACGTAAGCCATATACTGTTCATGATTGGACAGAATCCGAGCGACTCCCTGAGAACTGCAAAGGAGGTATTGGCTGACTCTGTGTACTATGCCATAAAGAAAGGTGCTGATTTCAGCACTCTGGCAATGAGCAAGAGTGACGACAGGGGTAGCGCACAGCGTGGCGGAGAAGTCGGATGGATAAGCAAGGGACAGACATTACCTGCCTTTGAGGAAGCAGTCTTTTCCATGAAGGACGGAGAAATCAGCAAACCTATCCTGACAGAAGTCGGTTATCATATTATAAAGGTAACAGGACACAAACAGTTGGAGCCCTTCGATACCCTGAAGAGCGACATCTATAACTTCATCGAGAAGAGACACATCCGCGAATCACTGGCTCAGGCACGTCTGAAGGCCATCTGTGCTGCGAAGGGTGAGACTCCAGAGCAGGTAATGGATATGCGTGCTGACTCTCTGGCAAGTTTAGATCAGGACATGAAATATCTCATACAGGAATATCATGACGGCTTGCTGCTCTATGAAGTAAGCAATCGCGATGTATGGGAGAAAGCTGCCAACGACGAAGCAGGACTGCAAGAGTTTTTCAACAAGAACAAGTCTAACTATAAGTGGGACGCACCTCGCTTCAAGGGCATCGCATACTATACACGTGACGAGAAAGACATCAAAGCCGTGCAGAAGAGTGTCAAGGGCAAGAGTTTTGACAAGTGGGTCGAGATTCTCCGCACCACTTTCAATAACGACTCTATACTCCGCATACGTGTAGAGAAGGGTATCTTCAAGCAGGGAGACAACAAGATTGTCGATAAGAATGAGTTCAAGGACGCTAATGCACAGATACGCAAGGTAAAGGACTTCCCATACACAGCAACCTTCGGAAAGATAATCAAGAAGCCGGAAGAAATGGGAGATGTTCGTGCACTCGTTACTGCCGACTATCAGGAACTGAAAGAGCAGGAATGGCTTGAGGAACTGAAGAAGCGTTATCCTGCAGTTATTAATGAAGACGTTCTGAACACAATAAAATAACATGAACAGACTCTGCTTTTTATCTTTACTACTTTGCTTGTGTTCTCTGACAACACCAGCTCAGAATAATGACAGCATTACAGTTGATTCTGCCAAGGTTGTCAAAAACGATATCCCAAATCCGAATTATATTGATGAGGTGGTATGGATTGTCGGAGACGAAGCCATACTGCGCTCTGATATCGAGATAGCTCGCATGCAGGCAGAACAGGAAGGCGTCAAGTGGGATGGTGATCCTGACTGTCGCATACCGGAGTCGATTGCTGTACAGAAGCTCTTTATCAATCAGGCAGCACTGGACAGTATTGTTGTCACAGAGGCCGAGATATCTCAGGCTATAGACCAGCAGATAAACGGCTGGATACAGATGATTGGCTCAAAGGAGAAACTGGAGGAATATCGTAAGCAAAGTGTTGCGAAGATGAAACAGGAGTTGCACGACGAGTTCAAGAATCGTGAACTGGCGCAACGAATGAAGCAGAAACTTGTTGAGAATGTTGCCGTACGTCCTACTGATGTGCGCGAATACTTCAAGTCTGTCCCACAAGACAGTTTACCCTTTGTACCGACAACAGTAGAGGTGCAGATTATTACCAACCAGCCAAGGATTCCTCAGGAGGAAATCAACAAGGTGAAGGATGATTTGCGTTACTATACCGACCGCGTACAGAAGGGAGAAGTGTCATTTGCTACCCTAGCCCGCCTCTATTCCGAAGACCCGGGAAGCGCACGTGACGGTGGCGAGATGGATTATGTGGGACGTGGAATGTTGGACCCTGCTTTTGCTCAGGCTGCATTCAATCTGACAGACCCTAACAAAATATCAAAAATCGTAGAGTCTGAGTTCGGTTTTCATATCATCCAGTATATTGACCGTCGTGGAGACAAGATAAAATGTCGCCATATTCTCAGGAAGCCGGTAGTACCGCAGAAGTCTATTGACGAGACAATGTTACGTATGGACTCTATCGCTGCCGACCTACGCGAGGGAAAATTCACATTTGAAGAAGGGGCTACCGTCATATCCGATGATAAGGACACAAGAAATAATCGTGGCCTTATGGCAAACATCACAGAAGAGGGGCGCACATCACGCTTCCAGATGAAGGAACTGCCAACAGAGGTGGCTCGTGCTGTAGAAAATCTGAAGGTGGGAGAAATATCCGCCCCATTCACTATGACCAACACACGTGGCAAGACAGTATGTGCTATCGTAAAGCTCAAGGCAAGGAATGAAGGACATAGAGCCACCATAACAGAAGACTTCCAGCTGATGAGTAATATTGTGCTTGAGAAAGAACAGGCAAAAGTACTGAAGAAATGGGTTCAGAAAAAGATAAAAAACACATATGTACGTATTGACGACCGATACAAAGGTTGTGATTTTGAATACGAAGGTTGGATCAGGTAAAGCATTATTTACATAGACGCACAAACATGAAGGGCTATAATAGAACATCATGTCTGACAAGGGCAGGAATTGTTGCACTCATCGCAGCTTTCACCTGTCTCATAATGTCAGATGGCTATGCAGCCCGCAAGAGGACGCAACGCCCCCGCAAGCAAACCGTTGACCAACGTGTGTACCTGCAGCATGCAGATGAACTGATGTATGATGCATACGGTTCACATCCTGATGCCCAATTTGTTAAGGGCAACGTAGCTTTCATGCACAAAGGTATGCACCTGACCTGTGACAGCGCATATTTCTATGAGGAATCAAACTCCTTCGAAGCCTTCGGACATGTTCATATGTGGCAGGGAGACACACTCTCTCTGACAAGTGTGGACGGCTACTACGACGGAAATAATGAGATGGCGCATGCATGGAAAGATGTCGTCATGAAACATCGTGGAGAGACACTCTATTGTGACACTCTGGATTTCGACAGGATGTATGGCATTGCCGATGCCTATGGTTCCAATCGCATAAAACTCACGAACAAGACAGATGTCCTGGTTGCCGACTGGGGACGACACTTTACAGATGATGACCATTCTGAGTTTTTCTATAACGTTGTTCTGACAAACGACAAAGGACTGCGCATAGAAACCGATACGCTGTATCATTACAACAAAACATCTATGGCACATGCTGTAGGTCCCTCTGTCATAACACAGAAAGACAGCAAGGTACACAGTACTGACAGCTGGTATAACACCAAGACAGAGAAATCCGAACTCTATGGTCGCTCTACCGTATATAATGGTGCCAAGGAAATTACTGCAGACAGTCTTTTCAATGACGATAATACAGGTGTAAGTGAAGGTTTTGGCAATGTTATATATCATGATACCGAGAACAAGAATATGCTCCTCGGCGAATATTGCATATACAACAACAATACAGGCGACGGCCTTGCCACCATCAATGCCCTCGGCATAGACTATTCACAGAAGGACTCTCTATGGATACATGGTGACACCATTAAGATTCGCACTTTCAACATCAATACCGATTCCGTACAACGTGAGATATATTGTTACCACCATGTGCGGGCATACCGCAATGATGTACAGGCAGTATGCGACTCTCTCGTCTTCCATTCCAAAGACTCCTGCATGACAATGTATAAAGACCCTGTTGTGTGGACACAGGGAAGTCAGCTGCTGGGAGAAGAAATCAAATGCTATTTCAACGACTCCACCATTCGCTATGCGGAAGTATTGCGTCAGGCACTTTCTGTAGAGTTGATGGATGACTCCATACACTACAACCAGATATCCTCGCGCGACATGCGCGCGTATTTTAAAGATGGTATATTACGCGAGAACTGGGCTGTCTCTAACGTAAAAGTAGTATATTATCCCATTGAGGAGTCCGACTCATCAATTATAGGTCTCAACTATACCGAGACAGACACGCTGAAGATGTATCTGACGACAGAGAAGAAATTGCACCATATTTGGATGTGCAAGAACGTCGGAACATTATACCCTCTCACACAAACACCTCCGGAGAAACACAAGCTTCCGACATTCGCTTGGTTTGACTACATGCGTCCGGTTAACAAGGACGACATCTGGGTGTGGAAGCCAAAGACAGCCGGTCTGGAGTTAAAAGAGGAGAAACGTCGTGAGGCTCCCAAACGTGTACCTAAAAAGAAGAATCCATAACATCCCATGGATATAATTCACCTTCTTCCCGATTCTGTTGCCAACCAGATTGCTGCTGGTGAAGTAATACAGCGTCCTGCATCAGTCATCAAGGAACTGATAGAGAATTCTATTGATGCCGGTGCACGCAGTATTAATGTGTCTGTAGTAGATGCCGGAAGGACGTCCATACAGGTTATTGATGATGGATGCGGAATGACAGATACCGATGCAAGACTGAGTTTTGAACGTCATGCTACCTCAAAGATACAACAGGCTGAAGATCTCTTTACCCTTCACACTATGGGATTTCGCGGCGAGGCATTGGCAAGTATAGCAGCTGTTGCACAGGTAACATTAAAAACCCGCACAAACGACGACGAAGTAGGTACCGAACTGCATATAGAAGGCTCTCGCCTCATCAGCCAGGAACCCGTCGCATGCCCCGTCGGAAGTAACTTCACCATAGAAAATCTTTTCTTCAACATACCAGCACGACGGAAATTTCTGAAATCCAATGCCACGGAGATGAATAATATCATGCAGGCATTTGAACGCATAGCATTGGTATATCCGGACGTAGCCTTCTCCATTCGTTCCAACGGAACGGAATTACTGCACCTGAATTCATCCAACACACACCAACGTATATGTGACATATTCGGCAAACGCATAAACCAGGAATTGGTGCCGGTAGAGACAGAGACAACATTATGTACTATTAAGGGATATGTGGCAACACCCCAGAATGCGAAAAAGAAAGGATGCCATCAGTACTTCTTTGTCAATGGGCGATATATGAAACACCCATATTTCCACAAGGCAGTAATGTCAGCATACGAAAGACTCATACCAGAAGGAGAACAGATATCATATTTTCTATACCTCACGGTAAATCCTGAAGATATCGATGTCAATATCCATCCTGTAAAGACAGAGATAAAATTTGATAACGAGCAAGCTATCTGGCAGATTATTATGGCAACCGTTCGTGATGCCATAGGACGTTTTGCAGGAGTAGCATCGTTAGAATTTGACCAGGAGGGGAAGCCCAATATTCCTGTCTATACCCCAGACGAGAATACGATGGTTAAAGCCCCACGTATAGATTTCAATCCCAGTTATAACCCCTTCAAGGAAGGAGCAACTTCCTCCCGTCCTTCAGCCAAGGGATGGGATGAGTTATTCAAAGTTGGCGAGAAAGCCACCCCTTCTACACAAAAGGAAGAAATTTTACCTTTTACCTCTCACCTTTCACCTTTCACCTCTCCCCTCTCACTTCTCCAGCAACCATACAAAGGACGCTATATCCTGTGTGAGAGTGAAGGTGGCATGATACTTATAGACCAACACAGGGCATCACAACGTATCCTATTTGAGAGATACAAACGAGCCTTTGAAGAGAATAGCGCACACACCCAGAAAGTTCTCTTCCCTGAAGTGATACAATTTCCTGCATCATACTCCGACCAATTGCCCTCAATATTGGAAGAGCTGCAACATCTGGGATTTGACATCTCAAATTTGGGAGGCGGCAGTTACTCCATTAATGGCGTACCGGCAGGATTGGGAGGTATGGATGCCACAAAATTGGTTAGTGAACTGGTCAACGAAACCATTGAGCAAGGCGTCAAGGCCTCTGAAGAGGTACATACCATCCTTGCTTTGGGACTCGCAAAACGTGCAGCAACACCCGTCGGAGAAATAATGTCAACAGAAGATGCCGAAAAACTGATAAAGCAGTTGTTCGAATGCTCTACCCAGAAATACACCCCAGACGGAAAACTGATACTAACCGAAATTCCCGATGACGAACTTCTGAGGAAGTTTTAGTTTACTGTTTAAGGTTTTTGGCTTCATTTCCGTTAAGAAACCTTCCTTTCAAAACTTTTTTTGAAAAAAGTCAGAAAAAAATTTGGTAGTTTCAAGAAAAAGTATTACCTTTGCACACGCAAATCCAAAAACGAGGATATTGCACTGCTTAGCAGAGGGCGTTTAGCTCAGTTGGTTCAGAGCATCTGCCTTACAAGCAGAGGGTCGGGGGTTCGAATCCCTCAACGCCCACCTCTCTCTCTCTAACTCTGAGTCCCATGGTCAGTTCGCTGGCTGTGGGGCTTCCTTTTTTATTACCCTCACCTGCTAACTTCTAACCTAGTGTGGGAAAGTAGATTATCGGGCGCTAGATTACAACTTTTTTTCAAACCGCAAAATATTTACCTCGTTTATTAAGGATTTTTATATACAACACTGTCATCACCTAATTATGCAATTATGCAATTATGCAATTCGGACATTAAGGTTTTTCATTATGTGTAGTTACCAAATAGAAGAGAAAGAGAAAATTACTAATTAATATTAATTATTAATTTTATATTATATATTATATATAATATATAATATAAGTTTTCTGCCTCAAGTTTTACCAAAATATAAATGTCAAAACTGCATAAATGCATAAATGGGTAAATTCATTTTTTTGAAAAAATATGGGATAATCCTTGCACATTTCAAAAAAAAAGTCGTACCTTTGCATCAGAGATGCAAAAAGGCCGAAATGCATAAAAAGTTGCGACATCGATGAGAAAATTTTGCGGCATAGCTACTCCGCAATTGTTACATAGGCATCCCCGTCGCAAAACATCGATTAAGGAATAAGTTTTAAGGAAGTGTTTTTATTTAAATCTTTAAAATTTATAACGCAAGCAGAGGTTTTTTAGCTCGACAGGCGTGAGGAAATGAGGGCAGACGAAAGGCCCACCCCAAAGGGTGAGCCTAGCATTGGTGGTTTCATTATTGGCATTCTACTTCTTTCTTACTGGTTCGCAAGTGAGGTTCACGCCCAATTTCTTGAATATCTTCCTATCGACTTCTGAGAGCATTACTGTGGCATGTGCCTGACAGCCTTCCAGCTGCGGAAGCGTTGCCAAAGCTTTTTCGCACCTTTCGTCACTCTCACTAAGTACACTCAAGGCAACAAGCACTTCATCGGTATGCAGACGTGGATTACGCCCTTTGAGGAATTCTACCTTAGTCTTCTGGATAGGCTCTATCATCTCCTGTGGTATAAGCTTCACATCATGATCTATACCAGCAAGATATTTCGTAGTATTAAGAAGCAGGGCTGCAGAGGCACCGAGTAGTGGTGTTGAACCTCCCGTAATGATAGTACCATCAGCGAGTTCTATGGCTGTACTGGTATGTCCTGTCTCTTCTTTCCTGCGGAGCGCTGCGCCAACAACTTTACGATAGTCCTTGTCTATCTTCGCCTGATTGAACAGCATACGGATTTTCTTAATCTCCGCCTCGTTGTTTGCTCCAGCAGCGAACTTATTGGTAGCGTCATAATAACGACGTATTATCTCCTGCTTGGATGCTTCGGCACATACCTCATCATCGCTGATGCAGAATCCGACCATGTTAACTCCCATATCAGTAGGCGATTTATAAGGGCTCTCTCCATAGATGCCTTCGAAGAGGGCATTCAAGACAGGGAATATCTCGATGTCGCGATTGTAGTTTATGGCTGTTTCGCCATAAGCCTCCAGATGGAATGGGTCAATCATATTGACATCGTTAAGGTCCGCCGTAGCAGCCTCGTATGCGATGTTTACAGGATGTTTCAAAGGCAGAGACCATACAGGGAATGTCTCAAACTTCGCATAGCCGGCCTCTATGCCTCGCTTATGCTCGTTATACAGTTGTGACAGACATACTGCCATCTTACCAGAGCCTGGACCAGGAGCCGTAACGATTACCATTGGACGTTCTGTCTCAACATAGTCATTCTTGCCAAAGCCCTCGTCAGAAGCAATCAGAGAGACATTATGAGGATAGCCGTCAATAAGGTAGTGTACATAGGACTTAATACCCAAACGCTCAAGGCGCACGCGAAAATCATCGGCAGCATGCTGACCATTGTAATGGGTTATTACCACACTACCTACCATAAAACCGCGTTCCATAAAGGCGTCACGCAAACGCAAAACGTCTTCATCATACGTAATACCCAAATCAGCACGCACCTTGTTCATGACGATATCTTCAGCAGAGATAACAATGACAATCTCTATCTGGTCACTAATCTTGCTGAACATACGCAGCTTGCTGTCAGGTTGAAAGCCCGGCAGCACACGACTGGCATGGTGGTCATCGAAGAGCTTGCCGCCAAGTTCAAGATATAGCTTTCCCTTGAATTTTGCGATACGCTCTTTCAGATGCTCCGATTGTATCCGTATGTATTTTTCGTTATCGAAACCTATTTTCATATTTTAAGAGTTTCAAGTCTCAATAACCTATAAACTTTTATTCAGATTTACCATTTCGATGGCAGAAATCATGGCGTCAGCACCTTTGTTGCCAGCCTTTGTTCCTGCACGCTCTACGGCCTGTTCTATAGACTCTGTTGTCAGGATGCCATTGAGTACTGGTACACCTGTCTTGAACGCAGCCATAGCGATACCCTTTGCACTCTCATTTGCTACCATATCAAAATGTGGGGTAGCGCCACGAATTACGGCTCCAAGACATACTATTGCATCATACTTGCCGCTTGCTGCCATTTTCTCTGCAGTAAGAGGAATCTCGAATGCTCCCGGAACAAGCACTAATGTGATGTCATCGGTATTACCACCATGACGTACGAAACAATCTTCTGCACCATTAACCAAGTGGTCAACGATAAAATCATTAAAACGAGAGGCAACAACGCCAATCTTCATGCCAGTAGCAACCAGCTGTCCTTCAATCTTTTTCATTTTTATTTATTATTTGTATTTGGTTTTTTTACATGTAACAAATGGCCCATCTTTGCATATTTGGTGTACATATAGAATTCATCCTTCTCATTGCAGGTCATCTCGATAGGTTCGCGACCTACCACCTTAAGGCCAAAGCCATCAATGCCGGATATCTTCAATGGGTTGTTTGTCATAAGAATCAGTTCGCGAATACCGAGGTCTGCAAGGATGCTTGCTCCCGTGCCATATTCCCTCAGGTCGGCAGCAAAACCGAGTGCTATATTAGCCTCAACAGTATCCATACCTTGATCCTGCAGTTTATATGCCTTCAATTTGTTGATAAGTCCTATTCCTCGCCCCTCCTGGCGCAGATAAAGCAATACTCCCCGTCCTCTCTCTTCTATGCGCTTCAAGGCCTCTGCCAACTGCTCTCCACAGTCACATCGCAGCGACCCGAAGGCGTCGCCCGTAAGGCATTCTGAGTGTACTCGGCACAAGACAGGCTCAGGTGTCGTGACATCGCCCTTTACAAGCGCTACATGATGTTCACCTGTCACCTTATTTATATATCCATAGGCTCTGAAAGAACCGTATTTTGTCGGCAGTTCAGCCTCTGTAACGCACTCTATCAGTTTCTCCGTACGACGACGATATTCCACGAGACTCTTGATAGTAACACATACAATATTATGCTCCTTTGCCAGTTCCAGTAGTTCCTTGGTTCGCATCATGGTACCGTCTTCCCTCATTATCTCACAACAAAGACCCGCTTCCGTCAATCCTGCCATACGGCACAAATCAACTGTTGCCTCTGTATGTCCTGTACGAACCAGCACCCCACCCTCTCGTGCCTGCAGGGGGAACATATGCCCTGGACGGCGGAAGTCTATCGGTTTGCTGTTAGGGTCGGCTATAGCGCGGGCAGTAATGCCACGTTCTACAGCAGAGATACCTGTTGTTGTCGAGATATGATCAACACTTACCGTAAATGCTGTCTGGTGGTTATCGCTATTGTGCATCACCATCTGTGGCAAATCCAGTCGCTCACACAGTTCCTTGCTCATCGGCATACATATCAGGCCTTTGGCAATAGAAGCCATAAGGTTCACATTCTCTGTCGTTGCAAATTGCGCTGCACAGATAAGGTCGCCCTCATTTTCGCGATCAGGGTCATCAATAACCAAGATACACTGGCCTGCTCTCAATGCCTCAAGAGCCTCTTCTATAGTGTTATAATTATTTTCCATTTTTCATAAATTGTCTGTAGAGTTCTGTCTTGTCAGTCTGGTCTTCCTCATTTGTCACCATCAGCTTCTCCACATACTTTGCTATTATGTCGGTTTCTATATTGACAACATCTCCTACCACATTTGTGTGTAAGGTTGTTTCCTCTTGTGTATGGGGGATAAGGCTGACAGCAAAGCGTGTTGCTTCAACTTTTGCGACAGTAAGGCTGACGCCCTGTAATGTCACACTTCCCTTTGGGATGATATATCGCATCAGGCTTGCATTACACTCTATCCACAGCCATATTGCTATGTCGTCCTGTTCCTTTCTTACTACATGTCCTACGCCATCCACATGTCCTGAGACGATGTGTCCGCCAAGACGGGTATTCAGAGTCAGAGCCCTTTCAAGGTTCACTTTCGAGCCAACCTGTAGCTTTGCCATTGAGGTCTTGTTAATTGTCTCAGGCATCACATCCGCCTTGAACCATCCCTTTCCTTCTGCTGCAGAGATATCTGTAACTGTAAGGCACACACCATTGGTACAGATGCTGTCACCAATCCTAGTATCCTCCAGCACCTTGCATGCCTCAATGCAGAACGTGATGCTCTTTGCACCACGAAGGACATTCTTTATCCGACCTATTTCTTCAACTATCCCTGTGAACATAATCCAGAAAAGAGTATATCCTCTCCTATTGGCTCTACTACTCTATTTTTTAGTTTTATTGCATTTCCCATCAATTCGATACCTTCTCCCTCGACAGGTGTCTTGGCATTTCTGCCTCCGATAATCTTTGGCGCCACAAAGGCTACCACTTCGTCAGCCAGTCCTTCTCTCAAGAGCGATTCGCTCAAGGTTCCTCCACTCTCTACGAGAACGCTGTCAATCTTCTCAGCACCTATGCGCTGCATCAGTTCTTTCAGATTGTCACACTCCCATAGTGTCGCCTCTGTTTCCTGCAGTTGCTCCAGTTTGTCAGCATCTGCACCTTCTGCAAAGACCACTACCACAGGCTGTTCTCCAGCAGTACGAATCAGTTGTGACTCCATAGGTATTCGTGCCCTTCTGTCAAGAACGAAGCGAACAGGCTGGCGAAGCACATCATCAAGGCGAACATTCAGCATCGGGTCGTCAGCAAGGACAGTTCCTATACCTGTCATTATCGCCATATTGTTGCGACGCATCTGATGAACTCTCTCACGAGCCTTTTCGCCAGTAATCCATTTGCTGTCGCCAGAGTAGGAAGCAATCTTTCCGTCAAGTGTCATCGCCCACTTCAGGGTTACCCAAGGCATACCTGTTGTGATGTATTTCAGAAAAACACGATTCTGCATCTTCAGCTGCTCCACCATCTGGGCAGCTTTCGGCTCTTCCTCAAGCATATCGACCTCTATTCCTGCCTCACGCAGCTGTGCCGCACCCTTTCCTGCTACCAGAGGGTTGGGGTCTGCAAGACCAACTACCACACGAGCTATCTTATGTTCTATTATAGCTTCCGTACATGGTGGCTGATGTCCTTGATGGCAACAGGGCTCGAGGGTTACGTACATCGTAGCACCAGTGCAGTTGGCTCCCTTCTCGTCAGCATCCTTGAATGCCATACGTTCGGCATGCAGGTCACCATACTTCATATGGTAGCCAGAGGCAATGACATCATCATCTTTCACGATGAGCGCTCCCACGAGAGGATTGGGATTTACTGCTCCCTCACCCTGCTGGGCAACAATCATCGCCTCATGCATCAAGAATATATCGTCGTCTGTTATCATCTACTCTTTAATCCTCCTTAAATTCTTCTGCATCATCGTCGTCTTTTTCCTCTTTCTCATCTTCTGCGACGAACTTATACTTAAAGACTGCTCCATTCTTGCGAGCCGGGGCAGCACCAGCATAATCCATAGAATATGGAGAGCCTGACTTAGGAGATTTGCCAAGATACTTATGTGTGCGAGTTGACATCAGCATAAATTCACGTCCGAGGTAATCCTGATACATAAATTCTTCTGCCTTCGACTCATCCTTTGTCAGCTTCACATCACCAGGCATTCCTATTCCTGTGACAAAGACATATCTGCCATCTTCACACTTCAGGAGCACCTTTCCATTGCCCTTATCCACAAGGGTGAAGACCTGCTCAGCATCATACATCTTCTTGGCATCCGCCCTCGACATCTTCTTGTTATTGCTGGTGCCCTCAGCAGGAGCAGAGCGCAATGAAGAATTATCGTGGAGAAGGCCGTGAGACATAGCATGCATAGGCTTTCCTGTGGCAACATTTATGATGTGAATCTTCTGTCCAAGAGGAATGTTCTTTGACCTGTCTGCCTGTGTCTCTACGCAAGTGAAGTTGTCGAATTCTGCAAAGCCACCATTGCGTCCGCAGAAGTTGTATGCGAAGAGAGAAACACGAGAACCTTGGAAGGTACAAAGCTGGTATGAGAGAGGCATCTTCCTGCCAATCTTGTAGTACTTCTTGCCATCAAAGCTGAAGTAATACTGAATGACATTCTTGTCATAATCGCCATCAATGCGAAGGTATATCTTATCTCCACTGAAACCATGCTTGAGAGCACCTTTTGAGTCGATGAGATGTATTGTGACACTATCATCCTTCAGCTGCTCATAGCAACTCATGTACAAACTATTCTTTATCTTTGTCAAGCCCAAAGCAGAATAAGGGATATTGAGGTCTGCAATACCTGCCACATCTCCATCCTTCATATTCTTGGTATAAAGCTCTACAGTACATATGCTGCGAGGTCCGATGGCACGTTGGGTAAGGGTGTTCCTTGCCCACATAAACTGGTCGGCAGGCAAGGTATTCAGGCGGAGACGGCCTCCTGTCAAAGACCATTTTGAGTCGTCAGGATTATGGTTCCATTGCCATACTCTTCCGAGTGTCTTGCCATTAAAATTCTCATTGCGCTCATAAGGGGCATGAGGCTTTATGTTTTCTGCGCCTGGGATATTTGGCTTTGTCCATGTTCGTGGAGCGCGACCCAAATTACCTTCAAGTCCCACATATGGCCAACCGTCTTTCCAAGTAATCGGAGCCAGAGTTGTTGTGCGGCCAATAGAATGGAAGTCCATCATCAGGAGGGCATACCACTCGCCATTTTGTGTCTCGACGATGCCACCCTGGTGGATATTTCCTGCTGCCACTTCGTTTTCGTTTGCCCTGCTGATAGAGTAAGCATGACCCTTATCAGCAATGCGGCCTTTCCATTGTGTCAGGCCTACAGGATGGTAGCCGAATGTCTCGTCTGCTGTTATGGTACATTGTTCGTAAGGGCCATAGATATTCTTGGCGCGAGAACAGATTGTACGGCCATTTGGACGATAGTCAGTAGAGATGAGGTAATACATGCCATTTATCTTGTAGGCATGATGGCCCTCTCCTACTCCAGAACCATTCTTTATCACGATGCTGTCAGAACCCTCAACAGGTCCGCTGAGGTCGTCTTTCAACTGGGTACAATGTACCTCGCCATAACCATGAAAGGCATACATCTTGCCATCATCGTCGAACAATACTCCGAGGTCATAAATCTTACCCTTCAGGTTATGATGCTTCCAAGGGCCCTTGATATCCTTTGATGTCCAGCATTGCAAGCCCTTGCCGTTGATATTTGAGAATACATAGAACTGCCCGTTTGCATAACGGATGCAAGGTGCCCATATACCCTGTCCATATACTTCCTGATGGTTCTTCAGGGCAAACTTGTCCTCAGGAAAATCGAAACGATCAAAACAATATGCCACATTCTCCCAGTTTACGAGGTCTTTTGAGTGAAGTATCACCAATCCAGGCACTGCATGCATCGTTGTTCCAGCCAGATAATAGTCATCGCCAACGCGGATAATGTCCGGGTCAGAAAACTCATCATAGAACAGCGGATTAGTAAAGGTACCATTGCCATTGTCTGCTGTCCAACTGCTCTGCGCAAAAGCCATCAAAGCAGAGAAAGCAGCGAAAAGTGTTGAAAGAGAGAATCGTTTCATATTGTAATAGATGCAATAAATATGTTTTAGCCGCAAAGTTACATAAAAAATATCATATACGCAAAACATTTGCAATTTTTCACCTTTTAAGTTTTACTTACTCCTCGGAGAATTTTTATTTTTCTCTAGGGGAATTTTATGTTTAAGGGCCTGAAACACCTGTCCAAGGGCTGTGAACCGCTGTCTAAGGGCCTGAAACATATGTCCAAGGCCCTTGAATATAAAATCTCTCGAGGGGAAAATATTTTTTCTTCGAGGGGAAAATTATTTTTTGTCAAGGACAAAATAAATAAAAATGCTATTTTATTCTTTCTTCTATATTTTTTTCGTACCTTTGCATCCCATATGAAGCGTTTTATCACACTCATAGTATTTTGCACATTAGCATCTCTGCTCACAATCAGGGCCGAGAATTGGTATAGCTTAAAGCCGTCAGATGGTTACTTCAACCATATTGACGGAGCCTTTACCGCTGGTACAACTGGTTTGGGTTTTGACCTTGCCTTTCCCTTGAAAGACTGGGGCCGTCTGCGTATTGGCGGAGTATGGAAACCTCGCGGACATTATTCTGACACATATGTTGTTCACATGGACAATCCTGAAGCATACTGGGGACAGTTCTCTGCCCTTGTTTCTACTTTTGTCGGAGTAAAGCCTGAAAAATACATAGAGATGGAAGGAAAGTCCAGCATGAATCATTTCAAGATGCTGGTTGACCTCTTTCCTATCAAGAATCATCGCAATTTCCACGTTACGATAGGTTTTTTCTGGGGCACAAGCAACTATGTCACAGCTACCAGCACCCCCATCAGCGGCAATACGATAGCTGCCATAAAGACTTTCAATACCCTGCGACAGAAAGCAATTAATAATGAGGATATCGATTTGTCATTTATCGGCATAAACACGAAGTCTGAAAATTTGCAGGAAATAAGGGAAAAACTCTACAGGAAAATCATTGAAATAGGAGAAGTTGGTATTCCATTGGGCGAAAGGACTGACGAGAATGGAGAGACTCATGTTGTCAACGCCACAATAAACGACAAAGACGTAATAGAAGTAAAGGCCGAAGTAAACAGCTTCAAACCATATATCGGAGCTGGATACGAAATACCTATCACCAAAGACAAACGCACTATGATAGGCATTGATGCAGGCATCCTGATATGGGGCGGAAAGCCCAAAGTAAAAGCCTTTGAGGGACTCAGCAATGTAGCTGGCAACAATACTGCCGGATACCTGCGCTCAGCAGACAAATACCCAGTATATCCAGAGGCATCAATAAGAATTTCACAACGCATATGGTAAAGAAACACATCATATCCCTCATATCATGCATACTGCTTGCGACCCCAGCAATGGCAGAGGGTAAGTTCCATCGATTCCTTACCACCCAAAGTGTTAGTGACAGGAAATGGTTCAACCACATTGATGTGGCTGGAACGATAGGAACCAGCGGCCTGGGCTTCGACGTTGCCTTCCCTATGAGCGAATGGGCTCAACTCAGAGTGGGAGGAGTATGGATGCCATATATTCACTTCGACCCTACCTTCGGAATTGAAGTAGCAGAAGACCTGCCAAAGGAAATACAAGGAAACCGTTTCAACCAGATTGCAGACAAACTGCAGGGAATTCTTGGCACAAGGCCAGAACTGAGTGTACAGATGGAGGGAGATGTCAACATGAGCAACTTCAAATGCCTCGTGGATATATTCCCAATAAAGAAGAACAGAAATTTTCACGTTACTGTAGGATTCTACTATGGCAATACTGACTTCATTACTGCTGTCGTTTCCCCATACAGTATGCGAAATATGACAGCAATAGGAGCGCTGAACTCACTCTACAGAAAAGCCTTGGGAGACAAAGATGGCATTATTATCGATGTAGAAGAAATGGGGGTCACACTACCTGAAGGCATTTCTTTTGAGAATACCAACAAGGAACTTCGCAAATGGGGTGAGAAACATGGTAACACAGTAAAGAACTGGGATGAGCTCTATGGACGTGAAGTAGAGAATAAGGTATATTCAGAGAATGCCTTTAATGTCGCTATAGGCCAATACTCACACGATATAGTAGCAAAGGAAGATATCTATTACGATTATACTGCAGAACTGGATAACCCATACAATGTTCAAATCGGAACAGACAAACAGGGAAATCCTATTTATCGGGAAGTAAAATATCAAACTGATGAAAACGGCAGACCTATCGTAAAAGGTGGTATTCGTTACCATAAGGGCGAACTGATGCACAAATCTGGTGATCCTATACGAATGGCCCCAGACGAAAACAACCAGATTTCTGTTTCAGGTCGTGGATGGTGGAAGATAAAACCTTTTGTAGGAGTAGGATATTCTGTTCCAATCACAAAAGACAGACGAACCACTCTTGGCATCGATGCAGGTGTGACAATTTGGGGAGGAACTCCAGCTATAGACGTAAAAGTGCCCTTGGGACAAGATGCTACAGGCAATCCTGTTTACAATACTGTCAACCTCGTAAAAGATGCCAAAAGCATGCCTGGCTCTGTTGACAGATACGTAAAACTCGTAAAGCTCCTACCAGTAATGCCAGAAATCAGCATCCGCATTTCACAAAGACTGTGGTAGATGTAAAGTTTAGAGTTTAGAGTTTAAAGTTTAAAGAAAAAAACGGCACCTTGAATTCAAGATGCCGTTTTTCTTATTTTACTTCTCTACGATGAAATATACCGTTCGAGGTTCATCATAGGTACCTATATGTTCATCACCCTTAAACGTCAGAGTTTCTGAAGAATCATACATATACCTGTTCGTTGCACAATAGTATTTTAGAGTTATGTTTTCTTCATCCGCACCCCAGATACTTACACACCATACATCATCTATCAAGGTAGCAGTCCCACGATACTCGCTACCACAAAAGGCAGCCATTTTGTCGGCAGTTGATATATAAGCTTTCATAGAATCAGGCAACTGAACATAAACCATCATATTAGATGCATACTTCTTACTCGGCTTCTCAGCCTCAGCAACATTATCCCATTGCGGAGATTCATGCTGCGTATATTTTTGTTCCTGATATGTAGGCACTTCGTCGTCGCCAGAACTACCGCACGACACGAATGACACGGCAACCGCTAGTATTGCTATTATTATCTGATAATGTTTCATACTTTATGATATATAATCCTGTTGTAAGTGTTTTGATATCTGTTGATGGTAGCTGCTTACCATCCATAGTGTATATAGCAACAATATTATAGTCACCGCCCCATGCTTCCGAGCCTTCTACAAATTCAATAGCAGTAGGGTTAGCATAGGTGCCGACTATATCATCACTTGCATAACTGATAGGAGCCTTAGCAGATGCAACAACTGTGTTGTTATGCATCAAGGCAAGATAGATATCAGCATTGTTGTCACCAATAATAGTAAGACAAGCCTTACCCTCATTATCTATCGTTGCTCCACCACGAACGCCATCAACAGCAACTGCCACAATAGAGTCACCAGGAACAGCCATAACACCTTCTACTGTTGCAAACACATTCATGTTTGAAGAGAAACGCTGAGCAGTATTCTCTAATCTCATTGCACGAGAACTGTTGCTGCCCTTTTCTGATTCAATAGGATAAGTGAAACTTACCTTACTGTCTGCATTACGATACAGCATATAGCCCTTACCTGGTTCCATAGAACTCAAACCACCAGAGATTTGCCATTTGCCTCCACTATATGTAGCACTTTGTGTATGATATTTCAGAATATCTCCTTCAGTAGCTGCATAGTTCTTTAAAGCCTCATCTACAGACATAACATCAAGAGACAGATAAGCAAGATAGTTCCATCCTTGTTCTATACTTATCTTTTGGTCAGCCCTTGAGTTAACATAGCTACCATTCAGTTTCAATTCCTGACCCATATAAGAGGAATGAATCTTATACATTGTCATATCATTGAAACCATCCATTGTACCTACCCACTTTTTCTTCTTTGCAGAATAGATAGCCCATGTATCAGCGCCCTTTATCTCATCTGTAGAAGTCCACTTTAATGAAGACATTACTGCATCAAAGCTACTCATATCCTCATTAATCATATAGAAAGACACCCAAGTCCATCCCTCATTGAGCAGATAGGTCTCCTCTACTTCCTTTGGACCCCAAAGAGCCTTCAACTGCAAATCTTCATCAGGCATTGTCTCTGGAAGTGTAGGACTCCATCCTGCAAAGTCATAGTCTTTCTTTGTAGGATTTGCAGGAGCTGTTATCTTGGTATTATAGTTCTGAGTAATCGAAGTCACCTCTGAACCGCCATCAGTATCAAAGATGATAGTATGCTTGTTAATCTCGAACGTTCCAGAGATAGTAACATCTCTGTCTGGCATCGTTGAAGGTATCGTACTCCAACCAGAGAATGTATAGCCTTCCTTTCCAGGCTCTTTTTCTGGAATTATTGGGGTGTCGTACTCTACTTCCTCTATAGTCTTATATACCTCGTTATCTACACGGTAGGTCAAGGTATGCTTGTTTATCTGCCACTGGGCCGTAGTAGAAAAGTCACCCAATGGCATCTTCTCCGGCAATGCAGGATCCCAACCAAGGAAAGTATATCCCTCCCTGATAGGATCGTCTGGTTTAGCAATTACACTCTGATAATCCTGCTTAATCGGATTAACAGCAGAACCGCCATTAGAATTGAATGTTATGGTGTATTGGTTGATAGAGAATGTACCTGCCACGTTGACATCATTGTCTGGCATCGTTGAAGGTATCGTACTCCAACCAGAGAATGTATAGCCGTCCTTCTTTGGCTCCGCCTCAGGAGTGATAGCTGTGTTATATTCTACATTCTCAAACTTCTTGTATTCCTTACCATCTACATAGTAGGTCAGAGTGTGCTTGTTTATCAGCCACTGGGCCTTTACTGAAAGCCCGTTCAAAGGCATCTTATCCGGTAGCGCAGGGTCCCAACCCAAGAAGGTGTTACCTTCCTTGATAGGATCGTCTGGTTTAGTAATTGCGCTCAGATATTCCTGAGTGATAGGATTAACCTCTGAACCGCCATCAGTATCAAAGGTGATGGTATATTTGTTTGCTTCCCAGATAGCCTTGATAGTTAAGTCACCTGTGATAACAGAAGGTATTGCAGGTTCCCATTTCTGGAATGTGTAACCTTCCTTTTGCGGATCTTGAATATCCTTGGTACGGTCGGTAATGTCCCTGTTATAGAATTCTGTTATAGGACTTGGAATAGGCAATCCACCATCAGTATCGAAAGTTATGGTATATTCTGAGTCATCAAATGTAGCAGTATATACGACATCTTCATCTGGAACCGTTTTTGCAGGTGTAGGACTCCAGTTCTTGAATACACCACCCTCCTTGGTCGGGTTTGTCTCAGGAAGTTTTATCTCTGCTCCATAATCCAGAATCTCCTCTTGCCACGTATCACCATTATAGTTCTTGAACGTTACCTTATGCTTATTTATCAACCAAGTAGCTTTAACGGTCATATCCCCTTCCGGCATTACGGAAGGAACAGAAGGAGTCCATCCATTAAAGGTGTAACCTGTCTTAGTAGGATCATCTGGCTTCACGATTGTTGTACCGCTGACAGCAGTAATTGATGCGACATCACTGCCTCCATCAGTATCAAAGGTGAGAGTATATAACTTGTCCCAAAGCGCCTTAATGGTAATATTCTCGGCAGGCATAGTGCCTGGAATTTTCTTATCCCAACCAGCAAAGACAGAACCTTCTTTTGTGGGATTAGCAGGAGCAGTAACGGCTGTACCATAATCCTGAATAATAGGCTTAACCTCTGAACCGCCATCGGTATCAAAGGTAATGGTATATTGGTTTATCTTCCACTGTGCCGTAGTAGAGAAACCACCCAATGGCATCTTATCCGGCAACGCTGGATTCCAACCAAGGAAAGTATATCCCTCCCTGATAGGATCGTCTGGTTTAGTAATTGCGCTCTGATAATCCTGCTTAATCGGATTAACAGCAGAGCCGCCATTAGAATTAAATGTTATTGTGTATTGGTTGATAGAGAACGAACCTGTCACGTTGACATCATTGTCTGGCATCGTTGAAGGTATCGTACTCCAACCAGAGAATGTATAGCCATCCTTCTCAGGATCCGCCTCTGGTGTAATTGGGGCGTTGTACTCTACGTCCCCTATCGTCTTATATACCTCGTTATCTACATAGTAGGTCAAGGTATGCTTGTTTATCTGCCACTGGGCCGTTACAGTCAAGTCCTCTTCAGGGAATGTAGATGGTAATTCTGGATCCCAGCCAACAAACGAATAACCCGTTTTTGTAGGACTAGCAGGAGCAGTAACAGGATCTCCCTCGCTGCCAACCAAATCCCCTACTTCTGTTCCACCATCGGTATCAAAGCTGATAGTCGTTGCCTTACCAGCAGAAACCAATTCTGCAGCAGCAGTAGAAGGAACATCAGGAAGATAAGACTCATTAGGACGAATCCAAATGCCAGAAAAACCTGACAATGCAAGTGGCACAGCTCTTGTCTTATCTGGATTATTGGTGAGTATCAGTTTATCGTCTTTTACTGCCCACACCCTCATAGATTCCGCCTTGAATTCTGTACGACAGTCAGGATAGTCGTTTTCTTTTGGAGACATTGAAAGATTACAGAAATATGCACCCTTCAGTTTATTACCATTTACACTTCCAAAATCACCTCTAAGGGGTTCTATCTTACAGTCTACAGGATTATTGGAAGGACACGCTATTATGACAGGGGTAGCATCAGGAATAACCTCGCTTGTAATTTCTTGAAGAGTATATTTCTTGTCAGTAATACTGCTGACATAATATGCCTTTATCCCTGGTGACACCAACCTAAACGGATAAGAGGCATAATAAGGCGCATAATACTTATACCTGGTCTCATCCTCCTCATCTTTCACTTTTAGACAAGCATTGACAGCAACATAATTGTCTGAAGATGTCGAAATGGGCACAATCTGCCATTGTCTGTAAGTATCTCCACCATCCTGTGAAGTCGTTGTTGACTGATAGTTTGTAGGATAGGCCACATCACCTTGCATGTTATACCTGCCAGTCTTAGTCTTGTCAACCCACAGAGAAGCAGCTACGCCGCTCACAGTAGTTGACAGAGTATATGTATCGGTAGTACCAGGCACTTGACTTACAATGATGGTATAACTCGTCATCTGAGAAAGGCTCGTACCTTGTGCCTCAAGATTATAGTTACTGCCAGTTTTGGCAATATATATCACCGTCTGCGGAGAGATTATGGCATTGTCGAGACCAGTCCATAACTGCAGAGACTGAATATTCTGCTTTGCGCCAGAACCTGTAGCCATCTTATAGGTTCCATTTGCCACATATGCATAACAATCATCTATTACCGTCTTTCCCTTAACAGTACCGCCGTAGGACAACAATCCTACATTCTTAACTCGATAGTAACCCGGAGTTATATCCTGCGCGTACGCGCATATATTAAAGAGGAAGAAGACGTGTAATACGTATAATACCAGTTTATTCTTCACAATTACCTATCTTTATGTGTTTGTAATGCCTTTTTTAATTTGTCATTAATGGTTTCTTGGGAGGACGTTGACAATAGTATGTCTTTCCCAAGAAAACAAAAGTGAGATTGTCAGGAGTAAGATTCGTTATCTGTGCCTCTTCCACGAGATACTGATCTCTGTCATGTGTCAGCATCTGTTCTTCAAGATAGTAGAAATAAATCTTTCCCTTAGCAACCTTCCATTCCTTAAAAGCTATCTCGCCAGTATTGATACTGGACATTCCGCCACCCGCATTAAAGGACAGACCACGCATTTCATCCAAGTCATAATACCACATACCTTCTAACTGGCTGCATAATGACCTGAATAATGCTGTATCCTTTCGTGCCTCCTCTACAACCATCTTGTCGACCTCCTCTACACGAGGGTTTATAGGCGACTCCGCCCTGGAGCCTTGTGACTGCTTACTGCTGCAACCATTGCAACCTGTAAGCATCAAGCAAAACGCCAGGGCGAAGAGATGTATTAGAGATTTGTTAAGTGCCGAATTACTCCTTAATAATATAGTATTCTTCACCAATCTCATTTCCATAGAAGTCAATAGCATAGTACTCTATGGTGTATACACCAGGATTCTCTACCAATTTACTTATGTCATATGAAACCTGACCACCATCAAGCACCTTACCATTAGCACCATTGACACTTATATACTTCTTATATACAGGAGCAACAAGACCGTTAGAGTAAGTTGTTGGGATAACTTCTACAGTACCAGTTACTGTTGCTGGAACACCACGGATACCTGCGAAGCCGAAGCCCTTATCTGAGTTAATCAGAAGAACAGGCTGGAACAACTTATAGATGCCCTGTGCTGAGTATGCACTCGCCTTGTCGATAAGCTTATAAATCCTATTCAGGTAGTTACCTGCAAGAAGCTTGCCTTCGTACTTATAAATATTGTCAATAATCTTCTGAACGCTATTGCACAGACCGTCAACAGAAGTAACTACATCCAATGCATTATTTACATTGTCAACCATGTCTGACATGTCAAATGAGAATTCCTTCTGTATCCAGAAACGTACATCGGTTTCAAGTTCTTTCTGGAACCTTACATCCCTTGAATAAACGAAGTTAATATTAGTTACCACATTGACAGTCTTGTCTATATCACCCCATTCAGTTACTGTTACCTTATGTGTACTCTCATCGAATGAGAAATTCTTTGGCACTACGGCATCAAATTCCACTTCAACTGGCACATTAAGAGCGAGTACAGTATCAATGCTAACAGTTGTAGTGTAATCAACAGGAACCTTCACAGTAACAGTTGTATCGATATCCACAACCTGCTTGATTATCTTCATATCCTCAGGAATTGGCTTAACCTTCTTAATCTTGATTCGGAGATCATCAATCTGCTGATCGATATTCTCCAAGTCAGCCACCTTATTAATAGTTCTGATAATCTTCTTAGCAATTCTTGTATTCAACTTCTTGATAGCCTTCTTAGCCTTCTTGAATACACGCAGAGAGTCTCTATACTGCTCAGGAAGAGACTCGAAGCCGAGTGGCTTAACCATAATGCCGCTAAGATCGTAAGGAGAAACGACAGTTTTCTCAGAAGTAATCTTATTACCTGTCAGAGAGTCTGTAGTCTCATACTTAGCAGTTGTTTTGATAGCAAGACGCTCAGTAGAGATACCGCTTACTGTACTATATATAGCATTTGCTATCTTATTAACTGTTTCACCTTGAACAGCACCAAGTCTACGCTGATTGTATACTTCCTTCAAATCATGCCAAGCAGCCTTAACAGCTTCCTTGACAGCTGACTTATCTACAGCCATGTGGAGACGTGAATCTTCAACACTGTTTCCATCAATTGTAGCTGTTGTCTTATAGAGTCCTGTTCCACCATCAGCACGAGTATTACCTGTCAGACCTGTCATAAGCAGTTTGTCAGAAGCCTCGAGGTTGCTCAACTTAATGCTACTCTCTGTACCCTGAGAGTTGACAAGTGATACAGATACACCAGTAAAGTCTTTCTCCAATGGGTTTACAGTAAGATTTATTTCACCCAAAGTATCTATCATTGCATAATCACCTGCTGGCTTGTAGAATATAGGATCATGCTTAGGGAAGTTAATCTCGTCAGTTGTACCATAGTAGCCAACCAGCTTTGTGGTCTTCAGGTTAGAGATCACACCGTTGTAGCTACCAATAGCATTTGACATTACTTCCTCAATCTGGATGTTTGTAATAGACTTTGCTATAGCATCATATACATTCTCAAACATCTTGCTCAGCTTCTTCTCAAGGCTGCTAAGTTCATTGCTCAAAGAATCAAGAGCCTGAGCCATTGTCTGACCATTGTGAGCAGCTGGATCCCATGTACCTACCTGAGATGCGAGATCATCCAACTTGTTACTGATTTCACCAACCTTTGTTGTCAATGCTGTAAAATGAGCAAATGATGGCAACTTGAGTGTATCCTTTGGCAAGCCAGTAGCAATGTCAAAATTTATAACAACAACTGTATCATTTGCTGCTGCTGCGACAACTGACTGTGTTGGCTGCAGTTGAATCTTAGTTGAGCCGTCAGAGCCCTTTATTGTAGCCACGCCTGTTGTTGCGTCAACAGTAACGTCTGCATATCCCTTAGGAATTACAGTGCTGGCATCACCGCTCTTCAAAGTGAACTGCTGAGTTGTAGCGTCATAAGAAACCTCTGCATCTTTTATCCAAACAGGGATTTCCACACTGCTCGTACCATCGCTAACAGTCCAACGCTTCTTAGCGTCATCCCATGTCAGAGACCAATCACATGTGCAGCTACCACCGCCATTCTTTGGCAACTTATACTCTGTTCCACCGACTTTGATATATACGTAATTTGCATCCTCACTAACTTTTGGAATATAAATGGTATCATTTTCGCCATCACCATATTTTACATATACACCATCTTTTGCTGCATCCAGTATACCAGAATTACCGGTATCACCCTTAGGACCCTGAGGACCTTGTGGACCTTGTGGACCCTGAGGCCCCTGTGCACCAGTATCACCCTGAGGCCCCTGTGCACCAGTATCACCCTTAGGACCCTGCAAACCTGTAGCAACAGGCTGCTTTTGACCTGTCTTAAGATTTTCAAGCCAGATATTGCCATCAGCATCCTGAGTGATTGTGTAAGGGACATTGTCAACTTCTGACGAAAGTGCTGCAAGCTGATTAGCCTGTTCTGCTACCTTCTGTTTCAGTTCTTCAACAGTGGCACTTGAAGCACTGCCACCATCACACGCTGGACCACTTTCACAATCACCACAAGATCCTAATAGGAGTCCTGTTGACAAAAGCAGACCTAACGAAAAAATCGAAGTAATTTTTTTCATAGTTTCTTTGTTTTTTATTGTGGTTATTATCATATTGAATTTTTTAGGTACTATAATCCAAGGCGCAAAGTTACATATATTTTATATATGAACAAAAAAATAAAGTCGATTTAACATTTTTTTGCACAATATCACCCCAAAAAACAGCGCCAAAAGGCCTTATACTTAATTTTTTTTGTAATTTTGTCGCCCGTATGAAGAATTTAGAATTAGATTTATTGACAGCCATCTCACCTATTGATGGACGTTATCGTGGAAAAACCGCTGAACTGGCGAACTACTTTTCCGAGTATGCTTTAATTAAATATAGGGTTCGGGTAGAAATAGAGTACTTCATTACTCTGTGCGAATTGCCCCTACCCCAACTCAAGGATTTTGACAAGTCGCTATTCCCAAATTTGCGAAACATTTATCTTGAATTTTCTGAAGAGGACGCTCAACGTGTCAAGGACATCGAAAAAGTAACCAATCATGATGTGAAGGCCGTAGAGTATTTCATCAAGGAGAAGCTTGACGAAATGGAAAATGGAGGTCTCGGAGAAGGATATTTTGAGCACAGTCGCGAATTTATCCATTTCGGTTTGACATCACAGGATATCAACAACACATCTGTTCCCCTCTCTGTAAAAGATGCCCTGAACGAGGTATTCATCCCACAGGTAGAGGAACTAATAGCACAATTACAGGAATATGCTGACGAATGGAAGGATGTTCCCATGCTTGCCAAGACACACGGCCAGCCAGCCTCCCCAACTCGTCTGGGAAAAGAAGTCATGGTCTTTGTTTACAGACTTACAGAACAGCTCAATGCTTTGAAGGCATGTAAGTTTACAGCAAAGTTCGGAGGTGCGACAGGCAACTACAACGCACACCATGTGGCATATCCAGAATATGACTGGAAGGATTTTGGCAATAGATTCGTGGCAGAGAAGTTAGGTTTGGAGCGCGAACAATATACTACCCAGATTTCAAACTATGATCACCTCGGAGGTGTTTTTGATGCTATACGCCGCATTAACACAATTATAATCGATCTTGACAGAGATTTCTGGATGTATATCTCTATGGAATATTTCAAACAGAAGATAAAAGCCGGCGAAGTAGGCTCAAGTGCTATGCCACACAAGGTAAATCCTATAGATTACGAAAACTCTGAAGGCAATCTTGGCATCGCAAATGCAATTCTGCAGTTCCTTGCGCAGAAATTGCCTGTAAGCCGTCTGCAACGCGACCTTACAGATTCTACAGTCCTCCGAAACATCGGAGTACCTCTCGGACATAGCGTCATCGCAATCCAGAGCACCCTCAAAGGCCTCCGCAAACTGATATTAAATCCTGAGGCCCTGCAGAAAGACCTCAATAACACATGGGCTGTCGTAGCAGAAGCCATACAGACTATTCTGCGTCGTGAGGCTTATCCTCACCCATACGAGGCTCTGAAGGCTCTGACTAGAACGAACAAACACATGGATGAAAATACTATTCACGAATTTATACAGACACTGAACGTCAGCGATGCCGTGAAGGCAGAGCTGATGGCAATTACACCAGGTAACTACACGGGAGTGTAGGATATAGTTTAAGGTTTAAAGTTTAAAGTTGATAGTTGAAAGATTAAAGACCAAAAATTAAAGATTAAAGATTTTCAAAGACTAACGTTTTAAAGAGATTTATTAAAAAAATTTTATCAGATTATGGAAAAGAAGGAAAACATTCAGGATTCTAACGAACCTAGACAGCCTCGTCAGCGTGTACGCATCACGACAGCTAGACCCACTTACGGTGAAAGACCACAGTATGGAAGACCACAAGGACGTCCTCAGTATGGCGAGAGACCACAGCGTAGCGAACGTCCTCAATATGGTGAAAGGCCACAATATGGAGAGAGACCACAGTATGGTCGTCCTCAGCGTCCGCAATATGGCGAAAGACCTCAGTACGGAAGACCACAGGGGCGTCCACAATATGGTGAGAGACCACAGCGCAGCGATCGTCCACAATATGGCGAACATGCCGGATATGGACGTCCACAATATGGTAAGCCATCATACGGAAGGCCACAGGGTCGTCCACAGAACAGACAGACCTACGATCCACAGGCAAAATACTCTATGAAGAAGAGAATAGAGTACAACGAAAGCCATATTGATCCAAATGCACCAATCCGTTTGAACAAATTCCTCGCTAATGCAGGTGTATGTAGCCGTCGTGAGGCTGATGATTTCATACATGCAGGTGTTGTTACCGTTAATGGAGAAGTGGTTACAGAACTTGGTACAAAAATCATGCGCAGTGATGTCGTAATGTTCCATGACCAGCCTGTAACACTTGAAAAGAAGGTTTACGTTCTTCTCAACAAACCAAAGGATTACGTTACGACTTCTGACGATCCACAACAGAGAAAAACTGTTATGGACCTAGTAAAGAATGCATGTCCGGAGCGTATCTATCCTGTCGGACGCCTTGACCGCAATACAACTGGCGTTCTTCTGCTGACAAACGACGGAGATATGGCTGCAAAGTTGACTCATCCACGTTTCCTGAAGAAGAAGGTTTATCATGTGGTACTCGACAAAAACGTAACCCTGCATGATATGCAGCAGATTGCCGACGGATTGGAATTGGAAGATGGTCCTATTAAGGTTGATGCAGTGGAATATGCACACCAGACCGACAAGAAACAAATCGGCATTGAGATACACTCAGGAAAGAATCGCATCGTTCGCCGTATTTTCGAGTCTCTCGGATACCGCGTAATAAAACTTGACCGCGTACAGTTCTGTGGTCTGACAAAAAAGAACCTTCGTCGCGGAGACTGGAGATTCCTTACAGAGAAAGAAGTTGACATGCTGCGCATGGGAGCTTTTGAATAAGTTTGTTTAAAAGGACAATAAGAAAATGATTCGTACAAAAGTTATAGATGCTCTTCAAAGCACAAATTACGATAAAGAAATATGTATAAAAGGATGGGTGCGCACTCATCGTTCCAGCAAAGCTGTAGATTTTATTGCAGTCAATGACGGCTCTACAATCAAGAACATACAGGTCGTTGTTGATGAAGGCGTTGTTGATACTGAAGTCCTGAAGCAGGTTACTACCGGCTCATGTGTATGTGTAGAGGGAAAACTCGTAAAGAGCCCTGCACAGGGACAGGCTTCCGAGATTCACTGCGAAAACCTTATCGTCTATGGCCTGTGTGGTGCCGACTACCCTATGCAGAAGAAAGGCCAGTCCTTCGAGTATATGCGTCAGTATGCCCACATGCGCCTGCGCACCAATACCTTTGGTGCCGTAATGCGCATACGCCACAATATGGCTATGGCAATACACACATATTTCCATGAGCATGGATATTTCTATTTCCACACTCCGCTGATTACTGCAAGCGACTGTGAGGGAGCGGGCAACATGTTCCAGGTTACTACCAAGAACCTTTACGACCTGAAAAAGGACGAGGAAGGTAAGATAATCTATAATGACGATTTCTTCGGACAGCAGACATCCCTTACCGTATCAGGACAGCTCGAAGGTGAACTCGGAGCAACAGCACTGGGTGCCATATACACCTTCGGACCTACTTTCCGCGCCGAGAATTCCAATACTCCACGCCACCTTGCAGAGTTCTGGATGATAGAACCTGAAATAGCATTCATGGACCAGGAAGAGCTGATGGATCTGGAGGAAGACTTCATCAAATACTGCGTAAAATGGGCTTTGGATAACTGTAAGGATGACCTTGAGTTCCTTAACAAGATGATTGACAAGGGATTGATAGAGCGTCTTGAGGGAATCCTTAAAGACGAGTTTGTACGCCTGCCTTACACCGAAGGTATCAGGATTTTGCAAGAAGCGAAAGCTAACGGAAAGAAGTTTGAGTTCCCATGTGACTGGGGTGATGACCTCGCATCAGAACATGAGCGCTATCTTGTTGAGGAATATTTCAAGAAGCCTGTCATCATGACTGACTATCCTACTGCTATCAAGTCTTTCTACATGAAACAGAATGCAGCAACGGAAGACGGTGGTTCTGTAGGTTACAAAGGATGTGTGGCACCTGGCTCTACTATGCAGGGCACAGACGTGCTGTTCCCACAGATTGGCGAAATAATGGGTGGTTCCGTACGTGAGGAGGACTATGACAAGCTGATGGCCGAAATCAACAAGCGCCAGATGGACACAACACATCTGTGGTGGTATCTCGACACCCGCAAGTATGGTACATGTCCACACGCTGGTTTCGGATTGGGTTTTGAAAGACTCATTCTCTTCGTTACCGGTATGCAGAACATACGCGACGTGATACCATTCCCACGCACTCCTAACAACGCTGAATTCTGATTTCTTATTCTGTAAGACCCTGTCGGGAATGGATTTCGAGGACATCATAGGACAACACGAGATGATTGAGCGTCTTCGTGCGTTGGCAGACGAAAACCGCCTGCCACATGCCATGATGCTGTGTGGTCCTGACGGATGCGGCAAGATGGCGCTGGCTATAGCTCTCGCAAAATACATTCTCAACAAGGGAACCTATCAGGTGAAGGGCATCTCGCATCCAGACCTGCATTTCACCTTCCCTACCATAAAGCTCTCAAAATGGAACAGTGAATACAAACCCATCAGCGACGATTTCATAGAACAATGGAACGAGTTGCTTGCTGATGGACCGTATTTTTCTTTGGCACAATGGATGGAGGCTATGCGGGCAGAACGTCAGCAGGCAGTCATCACCGTGGGAGAGGCAAACGAACTCATAAAGCGACTGATGATTAAGTCCAATCAGGGAGGATGGAAGATAAGCATCATCTGGCTACCCGAGCGCATGAATATCGAATGTGCTAACAAAATGCTGAAACTTATCGAAGAACCGCCTACACAGACACTCTTCATCCTCGTATGTCGCGAGCCGGAGAACCTGCTGGAGACAATACGGTCTCGTGTTCAGCGTTTTGACATAAAGCCGATAGCAACAGATGACATCCGACAGGCACTGATAAAACAACGGGGGTTGGAACAGGAAGATGCGGAGAGAGTGGCACGTCTTTCCAACGGAAACTGGCTGACAGCTCTGGAGGAGTTAAATGCAGGCAATGAGAACCAGATGTTCTTCAAGTCTTTCGTAGAACTCATGCGTCTGGCTTATATGAAAGATGTGAAGGGACTGAAACGCTGGTCTGAGAATTCGTCCACCCTCGGACGTGAGGAGCAAAAGCGCCTGCTGGCATATTTCCTCCGCATGGTTCGGGAAGCCTTCATGTATAACTTCAGACAGGCAGAACTGAACTATATGACCTCCGACGAAGAACAGTTCTGCACAAAATTTGCACGATTTGTCAATGAGGGAAACGTTCTGGGGTTCCAGAAACTATATCAGACGGCTATACGTGACATCGGACAAAATGCCAATGCCAAAATGGTTTTCTTTGACATAACCATGAAGGTAGCCGTTTTACTACATACAACATAAACTGAATATGGATAAGAAGATAGAACAAGGTTGGGCTTGGGGCACCCTCCCCTGCGGCAGAGGACTCTGCGCAAAAGGTGTTGGACGTTCTGACCACCAACTCAACACATATGACTGGCTTGCTGATATTCCTGGCAATAACGAGTCAACGGATTTGGTAGAAGTGCAATTCAAGAATACTCGCAAGGGATATTATCATAATGTCAATGGTCTCGACCTTAAAAAGGGCGACTGGGTGGCAGTAGAAGCCAATCCGGGTCATGATATCGGTATTGTCACCCTGACAGGACGCCTGGTGGCTTTGCAGGTGAAGAAGGCAAATCTCAAATCACCTGATGAGATTCGCAAGATTTACAGAATAGCCAAAGACTCTGATATGCAGACCTATCAGGAGGCAAAGAGTCGCGAGCAGGACACTATGATTGAGAGCCGTCAGATAGCCAAGGGATTGGGTCTTGACATGAAGATTGGCGATGTCGAATATCAGGGAGATGGTAACAAGGCCATCTTCTACTACATAGCTGACGAACGTGTTGACTTCCGACAACTCATCAAAGACCTGGCTGCAAAGTTCCACGTGCGCATCGAGATGAAACAGATTGGAGCACGTCAGGAGGCTGGACGCATCGGAGGAACAGGACCTTGCGGCAGGGAATTGTGTTGTGCTACGTGGATGACACATTTCTCCAGTGTCGGCACTACGGCAGCACGCATACAGGACATCTCACCTAATCCGCAGAAACTTGCAGGAATGTGTGCAAAACTGAAGTGCTGCATGAACTACGAAATTGACAGTTATATGGAAGCAAGCAAAAAGCTTCCTAACCGTGAGGAAATACTCCAGACACTGGATAATGACTATTATTTCTTCAAGCAGGATATTCTTGCAGGACTTATCACATATTCCACCGACAAGAAAAACCCTGCCAATCTGGAGACTATTACGGCGGAGCGTGCCAATGCTATCATTGCAATGAACAAAGAGGGCAAAAAGCCACTGTCATTGTTGGAGGACGGCAAAGCCAAAGAGCCACAGAAGCCAAAGGACATGCTCAATGACAACGACATAACACGCTTCGACAGCGCAAAAAAGAAGAAAAAGAAGAAAAAATCACATCGTGAAGAAAAGCCGCAGGAGGGCAACCAATGAATTCTGTTAAGAGAGCGAAGCAATACTCCTTATATGTCACATTAGCACTCACACCCCTTCTTTCATGTCAGAACCCAAACGTTCTGTTGCATGAATTTGATGCTGTTGATAGCGAGAACTGGAATATCAGCGATGCAAAGCATTTTGAGATAGATTCTGTACCAGCCAGCGGCCATTACGAAACAACGTTGGAGTTCCGCACTAATGCCAACTACCCCTATCGTAATATCTCAATCCAGATGACACAGTCTCTCCGCAACAGGAATAAGGACATCACAAAGACACTGACACTGGCATACGATATAGTCGACAAAAACGGCAAGAACAACGGAGAAGGCATCACATACTTCACCCATCAGGTTCCCTTCTGCACTATGGACATACAGCAAGGCGACACCGTTGACATCTCCATAAGGCACAACATGCAAGACAACATCCTGCCAGGCATTACCGACGTCGGAGTCCTGATAGAAAAATATTAACTCTTAACTTTTAACTCTTAACTTCGTGTCAGCACAACTTCTTTGGGTTGATGATGAAATAGAACACCTTCACGCCCACATTCTCTTTCTCGAAAAAAAAGGTTATGACGTCTCCGTTGCCAGCAACGGAATAGATGCCATAGAGCAGTGTCTGCAACATACCTTCGACCTCATCCTTCTTGACGAGATGATGCCAGGTCTAACAGGACTTGAGACGCTGCAACGCATAAAGGAGATACAGCCTCAGACGCCAGTCGTGATGGTGACAAAGAGTGAAGAGGAAGACATCATGGATCAGGCCATCGGCAAATCCATTTCCGACTACCTGATAAAGCCCGTCAATCCTATGCAGATACTACTGACACTGAAGAAGCATGTCCACCAACGGGACATCGTGACAGAGATAGTCCAGCAGGACTATCAGCAGTCCTTTCAGGATATCTCCCTGCAGATACAGAATTGCAAATCCTTCGACGATTGGCAGGAGGTATATAAACGCCTCGTAAGGTGGGAACTCGACATTGCCCGCACCGGTAGCAATATGACGGAGATGCTCGCCATGCAGAAAGAGGAGGCAAACACCGATTTCGCAAAATTCATCAAGAAAAACTATCTCAGGTGGATGGACGATTCTGATGACAAACCGCTAATGTCAAACCGTGTAATGCCTGATATCATCTTCCCTGCCTTGAACAAAGGTGAGAAGGTCTTTTTCATCGTCATCGACAACTTCCGCTATGACCAGTGGCGCATACTGGCAGAGGAAATCGGAGACATGTTTGATATTGACGAACGCCTCTATTGCTCCATCCTTCCTACTGCCACACAATATGCCCGCAACGCCATCTTCTCAGGACTGATGCCGACACAGATAGCAGAGATGTTCCCCGACCTGTGGGTTGATGAAGATGAGGAAGAGGGAAAGAACATCAACGAGTCGCCCCTCATCCAGACGCAACTGCAGCGCTACAGGCGCAAAGAGACATTCTCATACCATAAGATTATCGACAGTACGGGAACGGAGAAACTGATGAATCAGTTCAAGAATCTCAAGAACTATGACCTCAATGTCATCGTCATCAATTTTATCGACATCCTCTCGCACGCGCGCACGGAATCTAAGATGGTACGCGAGCTGGCTAACAATGAGGCCGCCTACCGCAGCATCACACTGTCTTGGTTCCGCCACGGAGCAATGCGTGAACTCCTTGAGGCACTGGCGCAGACAGACTATCGCATCATCATCACCACCGACCACGGTTCCATACGATGCAGCAAACCCGTAAAGATTATCGGTGACAGGAATACCAATACCAATCTGCGATACAAGTTCGGTAAGAACCTCAACTGCTCTTCCAAAGACACTTTCGTCATCACAGATCCACGAAAGGCCCACCTGCCGGCACCAAATATCTCCACGACATACCACTTCGTCACAGGAAATGACTTCTTTGCATATCCCAACAACTACAATTATTACGTGCAGTATTACAAAGACACCTTCCAGCACGGAGGAATCTCAATGGAAGAGATGATAATACCGCTAATAAGCATGAAAGGACGAAAGAAATGAATATAATAATTAAGGATATAGAGCATATTCGTGAGGCTGCTCGTGAATTCATAGAATACTTCCACGATTGCTTCGCAGACAAAAATGCCGTAAAATGTTTCGCTTTCTACGCCCCCATGGGAGCCGGTAAGACAACGTTTATCAAAGCCATCTGCGAAGAACTCGGCAGCGAAGATGTCATCACCTCCCCCACCTTCGCAATCGTCAACGAATATACCCTAAACTCTAAACTCTCAACTCTAAACTTTCAACTAATTTACCATTTCGACCTTTATCGCATCAAGAAGCAGGAAGAACTCTATGACATCGGTGCTGATGACTATTTCTATTCCGGTTCCCCATGTTTCATCGAATGGCCAGAAATGGCAGAGTCCGCCCTACCCGATGAGACGATAAAAATCACCATCACCCCCCAAAACGACGGCTGCAGGATAGTATCCGTAATGGAATAATGAAATAAAGAAATAGACGGAGGCTGCATCATTTGTAGTCTTCAATTGGAAAATCAACAAATCAACATCAAAATTGCAATATACAACTTGACACTTATCAACATATATATTGGAATTTGATTATTTTTTCCATTTTTTTCATTTAAAATTTGGTCAGTTGCGAAAAAAATCATACCTTTGCATCCGCTTTCCCGAAAAACGGGGTATGAAAAGCGAGCGATATTTGATATATTTTACATAAACAGAAATTGTAGTAGTACAAGAAGCAAGGTGTATGGACTTTACCGGACTCTTAATCTGTTGTCCGTGTTATATATACATTAATATATTATATATGAAAGTCATACCCATCAATTCTTTTTTCTATTCAAGGATAAATTTCGGAGTCATTCTTGAGCACACATTAGATCAGACAAAAGATAATAGAAATATTTTACAGTGGAGAGTTTGATCCTGGCTCAGGATGAACGCTAGCTACAGGCTTAACACATGCAA
>ERZ842401.531-NODE-531-length-55751-cov-10.650944_pt1 | contig 55751 bp, 39 predicted proteins | sample MGYA00521270_ERZ842401 | MGnify/ENA primary metagenome ERZ842401 (study PRJEB31892, sample SAMEA3878208) | bioreactor metagenome | biome: Moose rumen | place: Sweden | collected 2011-10 | study: EMG produced TPA metagenomics assembly of the PRJEB12797 data set... | reverse complement strand
CTCGCCTGCAAAATTATTCCTTCTTGTATTGCTTACTGAAGAGGTCGGAATATGCGGTGGGTATTATTCTACAAGCACCAGTCGCAGTCCGATGCTTGAAGCCGGCATCACGGGTGCGAATTTCATACGCACGGTGAGTGGGCAATCGTCGGCATCTTTGTTGCAGTGTCCGCCGCGATATACGTGGTAGTCGCCCGTAGTGACGCAGGGGTCGGTTTGCTCGGCCTCGGTGTAGGGGGCGTAGCAGTCTTGCACCCACTCGGCCACATTGCCGCTCATATCGTATAGGCCGAGCTCGTTGGGGCTATAGATACCCACCGTAGCCGTGCGTCCCTCGTTGGGGTTGCCTGCGGCGTGGAAGTTAGCCACTTCGTCGGGGTCGTCGCTGCCGGCGAAGCGTGTGCCTTTACTCTTTGCACCGCCGCGAGCGGCATACTCCCATTCGGCCTCGGTGGGCAGGCGGAATTTGTGGCCTGTGAGTTGGCCGAGCTTTGCTACGAAAGCCTGGGTGTCGTTCCACGACACATTCTCCACGGGCTTCAGCGGGTCGTCGGTTTCGTGGGAGGGATTTTTACCCATCACGGTTTGCCAAATTTCTTGCGTCACTTCTATCTTGCAAATACTGAAATCGCCGACGGTGACTTTGTGTGCGGGTGTTTCGCTGATGTCGTCGTCGTGTGTGGAGCCGTTGGCATCGCCCATCTCAAAAGTACCGCCTTTTACTGGCACGAAGACGAGGGGTTGCAGGCTGTCGCTCACGGAGATTGCTACTTCACCATTGGCGGCCTCAAAAGGGCCAGAGGTGGCTGTGCTGTCGGCATCGGTGCCGCTGGTCTTGCCCGAGCCGCCACAAGCGGTGAGTGTCAGGGCGCATAGTGCGCCAAAGAGAATTTTTGTGATTTTCATAGGGTGATGGATTTTAGGAGTTTCTTTTTCTGGGGGTATTGTGGGGGAACGTTTAGCACTAAGAGTTTTAGGAAGAACATAGAAAAGACATTCCAACAGCCCTTAAATGCCACCAATGTCTATTGGTTGTTGCTTATTGTTGCTATGGCTTCGGCAATAGTGAGGAGTTGTTGTTTGCCAGTGCGCATATCTTTGAGGGTGAGTTTGTCTTCGGCAAGTTCGTTTTCGCCGATAAGGGCTACATAGGGTATGGCTTGAGCATTGGCATAACTCATTTGTTTTTTCATCTTAGCAGCGTCGGGGAACACCTCGGTGGCGATGCTTGCGGCGCGTGTTTGACGAGCATAACACAAGGCTTGCTCGGCTTCGCGCTGTCCGAAGTTGATGAATAGCAGTTGTGTGCCGTTGGTGGCCTTGGCGGGATAGGCATTGAGTTGGTTGAGTACGTCGTAGATGCGGTCGGCTCCGAAACTGATGCCTACGCCGCTAAGTCCAGGCAGGCCAAAGATACCTGTGAGATTGTCGTAGCGTCCGCCACCCGTGATGCTACCTATCTCTACGTCAAGGGCTTTTACCTCAAAGATGCAGCCCGTGTAGTAGTTCAGCCCGCGCGCTAAGGTGAGGTCAAGTTCCAATGTTGCTTGTGTGCCTCCGCTTTTGGCTATGAGTTCCAGCACGGTACGTACCTCGTCTATGCCTTTGAGTCCTACGTCGCTGTTGCTGAGTGTCTGCGCTATGGTGGCGAGTTTTTCTTCGTTGGTACCCGTGAGCGAGAGGATAGGTTGCAATTTATCTACTGCTGTTTGGCTCAGTCCGTTAGCGAGCAGTTCTGCGTTGACATTGTCACGGCCTATCTTGTCAAGCTTGTCGATAGCTACGGTGATGTCTGCAATGCGCTCGGGTTCGCCAATAACTTCAGCTATGCCGGCGAGGATCTTGCGATTATTGATTTTTATACATACACGAATGCCGAGGTGCTGAAATACCTCATCAATAATTTGCACCAGCTCCACTTCGCACAGCAGGCTGTTGCTGCCCACCACGTCGGCATCGCACTGGTAGAATTCGCGGTAGCGTCCTTTCTGCGGTCGGTCGGCGCGCCACACGGGTTGTATCTGGTAGCGCTTGAAAGGCAGTTGGAGCTCCTCGCGGTGTTGCACTACATAGCGTGCGAACGGCACGGTGAGGTCATATCGTAGTCCTTTCTCACAGAGTTTGGTGGTGAGTTTGCCGCGGCTGGCATCGGGGGTGAGCAGTTCGGCAGGCACTTTTTGGAGGAAGTCGCCCGAGTTGAGGATTTTGAAAAGAAGTTTGTCGCCCTCCTCGCCGTATTTGCCCATTAGCGTGGCGAGGTTTTCCATTGCGGGTGTCTCTATCTGGTTGTAGCCGTAACGGGCATAGACATCGCGTATCGTTTGGAAGATATAGTTGCGGCGTGCCATTTCCACGGGCGAAAAGTCGCGCGTGCCTTTAGGTATGCTGGGTTTTGCCATAGGGGGTGTTTCTTAGTTAGCCTCTTTGATGAGGTAAATCAGGGTGGGGAGGTGGTCGCTGTAACCGTTGAGCCAAATGCCCGACGCGTGGGTGCGCAGCGGGCTGCCTTTGAAGCGTCCCTCTTGCTGGAAGAGGTAGGTGCGTACAAACACCTCGTTGCGCCAGAACTTAAGTGTGGTGCGGTCTTCGCCGAGCAGGTTGCCTGTGAAGACGATTTGGTCGAAGAGATTCCACTTGCCGCGATACATCAGTGTGCCTACTCCTTTTTTATATAACATCTCCCACCACGGGTTGAATAGGTCGTCAATACCCGTATCGGTTTCTTTGTGCTTGCAGCCGAGGGCTACGCTCATACTCTTGTTCTTCGGGTCGTCGTTCATATCGCCCATTATCACAATTTTGCAACCAGGGTCTTGTGCTTGGAGTGCTTCTTTAAGTCGGCGCACCTGATAGCCCGCCCGTTCGCGCACGGGGCTACCGGCAAAGCGCGATGGCCAGTGGCACACAATGAAGTGGAACTGCTCGCCGGCTAATTTGCCCGAGGCCACCAGAAAACCGCGCGTGATGTGTGTGGTGTCGCCGCGCAGGTCGGGGTAGGGGGTCACCTTTCCCTCCTCGTTGACGTAGAAGCCCAGATCTACATCGGGTTGGTCGTCAGAGAGGTAGTAGTAAGGCACAAGCATCGTGTGTTCTAACTGAAAGAGTTTCGGGTTGTAGAACAGTCCGCAATCCACGCCGCGGCGGTCGGGTCCCTCAATGTGTACTACCTTCCACCCACGCTCTCTTAAACACGGCTCGCGAAGCAAGTCTTCAAGCACCTCACGGTTCTCCACCTCCGACACGCCGACTACGGCTGGTCCGCCAGGCAGGCGGTCGGTGCATAGGTCGGCAAGGACGGTGGCCATATTCTTTACCTTGGCACGATACTTCATCGTCCCCCAGCGGTTGCCGCCGCTGGGTAAGTACTCAAAGTCGTTCTTACCAGGAGCATGAATAGTGTCAAAAAGGTTCTCAAGGTTGTAGAAACAGATGCCATAAAGCTTGTAGCGTTTCTCGGCAGGCGTTTGTGAAAAAGCTTGTAAGCCTATAATGGCCAGCAGAAAGGCGAAGAATAGTTTTTTCATAGCTAAAATTAGAAGAAAGGTGAGCCGAGCGTGATAGTTTATAACAGCAGTGCGCTTTCTCTGCCACTGCAAATATCTAAAAAAAGATTGGAACACAGAGCTTTTTATTAATAAATGTGAAAGATAACGCAGATTTACTTACTTTTGTAGCCAAAACGAGGAAACACAAACACAAGGGTGGTGAGCCTTTGAACAAAACTAATACCATAAATCCATAAGTTAAAACAATCTCTTATGACCAAAGGAGCAAAACTTCTGGCCTCGTTGTGGTTGTTATCCGTTTCGGTCTGGGCGCAAACGCCTGCCGACTCATTGATGAGCTACAGCGATAATGCCGACGAGACCTTCTCCGAATCGCAGTTGGGCGACAACGAAGACGCTTCACAAGCCGTCTCCACCATCTCCAATCTGCGCAATGACCCGTTCCTCTCCGAGGTGGGCTATCGCTTTAGCTCTATGCGTTTCCACCTGAGAGCTTACGACAACCAGTACAATCAGTACTATATGAACGGCTTGCTGCTCAACGATGCCGAGAGCGGGCGGTTCAGCTACGGACTCGTGGGCGGCCTGAATGATGCCATGCGTAATCGCGAGGGCATCTCGCCGTTCGACTACAACACTTTCGGTATGACCACCGTAGGCGGTGCTACCAACACCAACACTCGTGCCTCTATGTATTCGCCAGGCCACAAACTGACGCTCTCGGGAACTAACCGCAACTACGTACTCCGCGGTATGTATTCCTACGCCACAGGTATGATGGCCAACGGATGGGCTTTTGCCGGCACGATAGGTTATCGCTGGGCGAAAGAGGGTGTTATAGAAGGCACGTTCTACAACTCTTTTAGTTACTTCCTTGCTGCGGAGAAACGCATCAACGACCAGCACAGCATCTCGCTCGTCACCTTTGGCGCACCCACAGAGCGCGGCCAACAAGGTGCAGCCACAGAGGAAGCCTATTGGCTCGCCAACAGCCACTACTACAACCCAAACTGGGGCTACCAGAACGGCAAGAAGCGCAACGCCCGTGTGGTAAAGAGTTTTGAACCCACCACATTGCTCACTTGGGACTGGAATATAGATCACAAGCGCAAACTCGTCACTACATTCGGCTTCCGCTATAGCAACTACGGAACTACCGCTTTGAGCTGGAACGGCGATGCTTACGATCCGCGCCCCGATTACTATAAAAACCTGCCCAGCAGTGCCTTCAACGTGTATGGCACGAACAACACCCCTCAATGGCTCAGCGAAAATGGCTTTGCGCTCGACCAGTGGCAGACACTCTACGATTACTGGACGGCAAGCAAAGCCAACCGGCAGATTAACTGGGACCGCCTTTACTACGTGAACCGACAAGCAGCAGCCCTCGGACAAGAAACGCTCTATTATCAAGAGCGTCGCCACAACGACCAACTTGTTTTCGCCCTTAGCCCCACGTTCAGCCATCTTCTCAGCCTACAAAGCAAATACACCGTTGGTCTTGTACTCAACCACACCAAAGGTATGCACTACAAGACGATGGAAGACCTCCTCGGCGGAGAAGTGTTTACCGACGTAGATAAGTTTGCTGCTAACGACTACGGACTTAACAGCCAAGAGGCACAAAACGACCTCAACCGCCCCAACCGCCAAATTCGCGAGGGCGACGTGTTTGGCTACAACTACAATATCTATGTGAACTACGCCAAACTATGGGGGCTCTTTGAGCATACCTATCGCCACTTTGTCTTTATGGCCGGTGCCCACCTTGATGGTACCACCATAGAGCGCGAGGGCTTGATGCGCAACGGACGCGCCCCGGAGAATTCCTTTGGCAGGAGCGGCGCGGCGAAATTCCTCGGCGGTGGTGGAAAACTACATATTGCTTACCGCATCAATCCCAATCATATATTCACCCTTGCCGGTAGTTACACCGCTGCTGCACCGCTGGCACGCAACGCCTTTGTAGCCCCCCGCATACAAAACAACTTCGTCAACAACCTCACCACCGAAGATATCCTTAGCGGCGAGGTGGCTTATCAGTTCAACATCGGCCCCTTGTCGGGAAAACTCGCGGGCTACTATACGCGTATGATGAACCAAGTGGAGCAAACGGCTTTCTATAACGATCAGGAGTCGCGTTTCACGTACCTCACAATGAGCGATGTTGATAAAGAATACTATGGCTTTGAAGGTGCACTGAAATGGCAGGTGAACGGACATCTGTCGTTCAACGCTCTGGCCAGCATCGGCGAGGCGAAGTATGTGAACAACCCCCTCGCACAGGTAGATTATGAAGGTATGAATGCCGCTACTATCGCTCAACTCAACACTTGGGAGAACCCCGTCACGCATCAAGACCAGTCGCTACGCGTGTTTGCCAAAGATATGCGCGTCAGCAGCACACCGCTCACCGCACTGAGCCTCGGCGTGAACTACAATGTGAAAGGCTGGTTTATGAGTGCTAACCTCAATTACTACGAACGCGTGTATGTGGGATTCTCACAGTATCGCCGCTTGAGCAATGTGCTACAGGCCGAGACGATAGAACGTGGCGATGATGGTGTGTACACTTTGTCGGTGACACCCGATCAACTTGAAACGCTCATTGAGCAAGGTGCTCTTTTCTACGACAAGCAAGACGGACATATCGCTTTTAGTTATATTCCCGAACAAGAAAGGTTTAAGGGCGGCTTTATGCTTGACCTCTCTTTCGGTAAGTACGTGCGTCTGAGCCGTGGCAAGTCGTTGAGCATAAACCTTACGCTCAACAACGTTACTAACAACCGCAACTTGCGCACTGGTGGCTACGAGATGAACCGCGACGACTACTATAACAATAGTCAGCACACACAGCGTGCCTATAGTTTCTCGCACAACTCTAAGTATTACTACGCCAATGCGTTCAACGCATTCCTGAACATCGCTTTCCGCTTCTAATACCCGAAAAACTATGAAGAAGATTTTTTCTATCCTAATAAGTATCCTCGCTGTGTTCAGTCTTGTTGCCTGTATGGACGACCACGACGAGGTAAATCAATACGACCTTAAAGTGTTTAGCACCAATGTGGGCGAGGTGAACACCACTATTTCTGAGGTGAAAGCCCGCTACTGCGCCAGCAACACAACTGCCGACTTTGTTCGCGGCTCCAGCAATTGGTTCACAAAGGTGACTGACGACCTTGTGTTTGAAGGTATCGTAGTGGCCAACGATGTGAGTGGCAACCTCTATCAAAACGTGATGCTCCGCAGCATTGAAGCCAACGGCGAGGATCAGTGTATTATTCTGCGTGTCAAAAACACGTGTCTCTATCCCTACTTCCCCCTCGGACAGAAAGTGCGTGTGAACCTCAACGGTCTTTATGTGGGGGTCTATAGCCTCACGCCCGAGATAGGTGAGCCCTATTACAGCAGTTACGGCAACCTCAACCTCGGCCCGATGCTTTTTGAACTTCTAAAAACGAATGTGCAACTCATAGGCAAGCCAAACACTGCCGCCCCCGAACTCGTGGCCAAGGTGCTCGACGAGGCCTGGCTCAAGGCTTCTGCCAACCGCAACTATAAGAACACGCCGATGCTTGCTGCTGTGAGTGGTACTATTGAAGAGATGAGCGAGGCCTATCGCGGCGTAGCGTCTCAAAATCTCGATGCCGACGAAAACGATGATGTCTATGGCGAGTATGAACCCCTCGTGCTTCTTGGCGGACAGTATTTTAAGTATTTCGCCCCCGACGAACTCCACGATAAAGGCTACGGCGTAGATCGCACTATTGTAATGAGCGGTGGCAAAAAGGTGACACTACGCACCAGCACCGAGAACGAGATAGCCTTTTCGCTTATGCCCGACGACACGCGTCGTTACACCGGTGTATTCACTTACTACGGTAGCGACTGGCAAGTGCAACTGCGCGACCTCAACGACATCTATCCCAAACTGAATTACTAACTACATAATAAAATAAATACATCACGCGATATTATGAAAAAGTATCTTTCCCTATTAGTAATAGCATTGCTGACGGTTGGTTTTACAGCATGCGACGATGTCCCGGCACCCTACGGCATCAACGACGGAGATGTTGATGGCGGCGAAGTTCAGCCAGCAGCAGATGCCGAAGGCGATGGCACGGCGGAGTCTCCCTTCAACGCTATAGCCGCTAATGCCTTAGGCAAAACACTCGCTGTGGGACAAACTACAGAAGAGGATTATTATATCAAAGGAATTATTGTTAGTATCAAAGAAGCCTATACCACCCAGTATGGTAATGCCACGTTCTATATTTCAGTAGATGGCACAGAGGCGGGACAGTTTTATGTCTATCGCGCTCTTTATCTCGGCAATGAGAAATATGCAGAAGGTCAGACACAGATTGAAGTAGGCGATGAAGTAGTACTATGCGGTAAGATTACCAATTACGGCGGCACTATTGAAACTGCGCAAAATGCGGCTTATCTTGTTTCGCTCAATGGTGAGACAGCTGCTGAAAGCGGTGGTGAGCCTCAGCCCACCAGCTATATTCTCTCTGCTCCTTTCAGCACAGCACTCACCAGCAACCTCGGCGACTTCCTCACTTGGGACGAACAAGGCAGCGGCTACAACTGGACATACAACAGCACCTACAAGTGTGCCTATATGACCTCCTACGATAGTCCCAGCAAGACCAACCATCCCGCAAACTCCTGGCTCATCTCGCCAGCCTTCGACCTCACAGGTGTAACGGCAGCCTACGTAACACTCGACTATAAGCTGGCTTATGCCTCTGGCAACAACGAAGAGTATCGTGTACTCATCGGCAAAGGCTTCCCCGGCGAGGGGGCATCTCCTGGTCGCATCAGCTGGACACAACTGCCCGTCACATGGACGATGCTCAGTTCTTTCAGCGGTGCTTCGTGGACAAATACAGGCAAACTTGCCATCCCCGCCGAATACCTCGGACAGAGTGACGTGCGCGTAGCCATTCAGTACATCAGCACCGAGAAAGCTGCCACTTGGGAAATCCAAAATCTCATCGTTGCCGAAGGCGATGCCGATGAACCCACACAAGGTGGCGGCGGTGACGACCCCGCGTCAGGCGGTGGCGGCGAACCGGGCGATGTCAGCGGAGAGAGTATCACCGTGACGGCAGAAAGTATGGGTGCGTCCAACCAGGAAGATCTCGTTTCTTATGTTTTCAACGAAGGTGTGGCCTGGAATTTTGCGCAGAATGAAGGCACTACCCCGCCGAGGTACTATAATGCTGATAAAACAGCACGCTTATACGCGCAGAACTCAATCACTATTACATCACTCACCGGCCAAAGTATTAAAGCCATTATAATAAATGCGTCAGAGTATTATAATAGTAGTACGAAAACATATTTGGATGGTACGGGCAACGACCAATTGTCAACCACGAGCGGAACTATCACAAAGAATTCCTCGGCAAAGACGGTAACGATTACCAACATCAATGTCCCCGAGCTCACTATTACGAATGCTTATACGCAGAATAGTGCAGGCGTGCAACTCCGCATCGTCTCAATGCAGGTAGTCTGGGCCGACGGTACTACGGCTACCATACGTCGTCGTTAAGACTTCTCCCTCATAAAAAACCTCTAAGCGGGCGCACGCTGGGCAAGCAAAAACCTGCGTGCGTCCTTAATTTTTGCAAAGATGTACATTCGCTTTACTAAGTTGTTCCTACTGTTTTTTCTTCCCATCGCTCTCTTCTATGCTTGCGGGGACGATGATGATGTCCGCATAAAAGTTGTAGAAGAGGATAGTGATGGAGAAAGCGAAAGCGTGGACGCTTCGGCTTATGTCAGATGCATAGAAGTACCTGCACTATCTGAGAGCGATGGTGTTTTTGTGGTGCATGAGGCAGCCTATGGCAGCCACAAAGTAATGAACTACTGCTTAGAGTTTGCTCCCTCGGCAATGCACTCACGGTGGGTGGCTTTCCGCTTCGACGGTGTTACGCGCCAACAAACCACCGGCCGATCTGACGAGCCTTTCACCGACGACCCCCTGCTCGCCTCGCAGTATTGGATAGGTAGCAACTATTTCCCAGGCTATGACCGCGGCCATCTTTGTGCCTCCGCCGACCGTGTATGGAGCAGTGAGGCAAACGTACAAACGTTTTATATGAGCAATATGAGCCCGCAAATACGTGATTTCAACTCCGGCATTTGGGCTGACTTTGAAATAAAGCTTCGTACAAAAGGCCGCGATGCCACGTTTGCCGATACGGTATATGTGGCAAAGGGCGGCACGATACGCTCCGACCAAATCATCGGCAGCGTGGTACGCAATAACAGCCGTAAGGTGAGTGTGCCGAAGTACTATTTTATGGCTTTCCTACGTTGCAAATACGGCAGTTACGATGCCATCGGCGTTTGGCTTGAACACCGCACTTACAGCAAAGAAGAGCGTGCCAACCTGAAAAACTATTTAGTAAGCATTGACCAGTTGGAGCAAGAAACGGGCATAGATTTCTTTGCCAACCTCCCCGACAATGTAGAAACAGCGGTAGAAGCCAGTTATAACCCCACACTTTGGGGGTTCTAAGAAAGTAGAACAAAAAATGAAGCGATTAGTTGCTCTTTTTATGACGTTAAGTCGCAGCGGGGTGTTTGTTCTCCTGCTGTTTTTCACGCTACAGCGTATGGCGGCACAGGGCGTGATAGACAGCGATGTGGTGACGCAGACCACGGCGCAGACAAGTATTAACAGCGAAGGCTTAGACTCTATCATCAGTGCGACTGCCACACCGCAACGCACCCACGCTCAGGTACTCGCCGAGCGTGTGCGCGGGCTGCTTCACGACCCACTGTTCAACAACACACAGGTGGGCATCTGTGTCTTCGACCTTACCGACGATAGCCTTATCTACGCCTACCACTACCGCTATCGCCTCCGACCAGCCAGCAATGCTAAAATTATTACAGCCGTCACCGCGCTTGATTTGCTCGGGCCAGACTATATGTATCGCACCACGCTACTCACCGATTATGAACCCGACAGTATTTATGTGCCCACGTCCGATAGCACTGTGATGCGCCGTGTGGTGCTGCCAGGAAATCTCTATGTACACGGCGGTTTCGACCCCCTTCTTGGTGCCGCCGATGTAAGCGAGCTTGTTGACCAACTGCGCAAGAGAGGCATCAGCGAGATCTGTGGCGATGTAGTGCTTGACTACTCGATGAAAGACGAGAACCGCCGCGGGTGGGGCTGGTGTTGGGACGACAACGATCCCCCGCTTGTGTCACTGCTCTACAACGGTAAGGACGAGTTTGCCAGCGTCTTCTTCTCCCGGCTGGCGGAGGTCGGCATCAAGATAGACGGGCGTATGATGGGTGATGTCACACCCGACACCGCTGTGGTGTTCTACCAAAAGGAACGCCCCATCACCGAAGTGTTGCAAACGATGATGAAAGCCAGCGATAACCTCTACGCCGAGAGTATGTTCTACCAACTCGCCGCACAGTGTGGGCCGCGTGGTGTGGGGCGTATTGAGGGTGCAGCGATGGTTGATAGTTTGGTGGAGCGTCTCGGCCTTGACCACACCGTTTATGAGTTTGCCGATGGTAGCGGCCTCTCCCTCTATAACTACGCCACGCCCGAACTGCTGCTCACCTTCCTGCGCTACGCTTATCAAGAGCCCGACATCTACCAGGCGTTGCTGCCCTCGCTGCCCGTTGCCGGACGCGACGGTACGCTCGCCAAGCGTATGCGTGGCACAAGTGCTGAAGGCAATGTGCAGGCCAAGACGGGAACCGTCACTGGCGTGAGTACATTGAGCGGATATTGCACCGCGAGTAATGGGCATCGATTAGCGTTCTCTATAATGAACAACGGGCTGCGAAACTCTGCACAGGGACGTGCCTTTCAAGACCGTGTGTGTGTTGCACTGACAAAGTGAGACGACCAAAAATCTTTTCCTAAGCAACCCCAAGGACTATGCGTTTATCTTTTTTGTTTCTCCTTTTCTCCCTCCTATCACTTTTTCCCATCTTTGCGGAGACCTCGCTTTCAAACGTTTCTGCCACACCACAAAGCACCGACGATACTACCTTTGTTGTTTCTTCTCCGCGCTTTTCTGCCACGCTCCACGACGGTATAGGTCAGGAAGTTATCTGTTGGCGTGGCCTCACACTCGGCAAAGGTGATGTGGCCGAAGCAGATTGGGAAATGGGTGCCCTGACACTCCTGTTCCCCGGCTATCCCACCGCAGAAACGTTTGTCACAACACGCGATACCGCCAGTCAAGTAATAACTACCAATATCGTTGCCCACGGTCTTGACTTTGAGCGCCAACTCTTTATCTACACCAAGAAGAACCACAGCGTGCTTGTCCACCATCTGCAAACCGCCGAGGGGAGCAGGTCGATGAATTTCCGCATCGCCCTTTCCAATGAGCGTGTGGAGGCGGAAAGGGTGGGTTCCTCCGGACAGAAGATGCTTCTATATCGCTATGCCGACAGCACCGCTTATCGTGAAACGTTGCTCTATGTGAAACTCTCTGACGACGGTGCCGCCATTGCCGACGACAAGGGCATTCGCGTGATAGATGCCACCAATGTAACTCTTTATCTTATCACAGGTGTGCGTCCCATTCGCACACTTAGCGATCACGACAAACACGACTACACCCCCAGCCGTTTGCACCGCGACCTCCTTTCTCGCTTGTTTACCATAGTAGTGAAACCTTACGAAAGGCTAAAGCCACGCCAATAATATCCACGACCTACTACCACGACCTACAACGGGCATCAGACCTCCTCTGCCGGAGTGGCTTTTCTCAACCTCCAACATCCGTTGCACGTTGTAGCTACTTCTTATAGAGCATATCGTGCATCCAAACGCCAACGTTCTTCATCTCGTGTTCTATTTTGCGTGCGCGTCGGTTGATGTATGCCGAGGGGTTGCGGCTATTAAACTTCCGAGGATTGGGTAGGGTGGCTGCGATGAGTGCGCTCTGGTGGTCGTTGAGGCGTGCGGCAGAGATGCCAAAATGTTTCTGCGCCACGGCCTCCGCGCCATAGATGCCGTCGCCCATTTCTATGGAGTTGAGATATACCTCAAGGATGCGTCTTTTCGGCCAGAGGGTTTCTATCAGCACGGTAAAGTATGCCTCCAGCCCTTTGCGCAGCCACGTGCTGCTGGGCCAGAGGAAAATGTTTTTCGCCGTTTGTTGCGAGATGGTGCTTCCGCCACGTTGCCGCCCCGTACGTTCGGCATCGGCCACGGCTTGTTCTATGGCTTGCATGTCAAAGCCGTGGTGTTTGAGGAAGTTTTGGTCTTCGCTGGCCACGACAGCGATGGCGAGGCGCGGCGAAATCTCTTCCATCGGCTTCCACTCGTGGAAGAAACGTGCCTTCTCGCCGGCGCGCACTTGTTCTACGCAGCGTATCACCATCAGCGGTGTTAGTCCTACGGGCACCACCCTGTAAACCAATACCGCCAACACACTACTGCCAAAGAAAAAGACCAGTGACCACAGAAGTGCTTTGCGCAGAAATTTCAACATCGCGGGGGGACGGACATTTTTTATGGGGTTAGTGAGTTTCAGTAAGGCTTTGGGCAGACTAAAGGTCTGCTTTTCCTCCTCAAAGTCACTAACCCCATTATCTCATAGCAGGGATTGATTAGAAAGGCAGGTCGTCCTCTTCGGTTGCCGCAGGCGTTGCGGGAGCGGGGATGGGGCTCTGCGGAGCCACGGGGGCGGCTGGTGCAGCAGCGGCCGGTGCACCGGGCTGTACGCGGTCTACTTTCCAGCAACTAATTTCGTTGAACCAGCGGTCTTGGTACTGATGAGCATCTATGTCGAACGAAACAGTCAGCTCCTCGCCAATCTGAATGTTCATGTTCTTAATTTTGTCTTCGCCAAAGATGCGGAAGCAGCAACGACGCGGATACTGCTCGTGCGTCTCAATGACATATTCTTGGCTCATCCAGGGATTGCCTGTACGGTTTGAGATGCCGCTTTTTGCCTCAAGCACAGCGATAATCTTTCCAGTGATTTCCATAGGTTGTTTTGAGTTTTTAATTAGTTGTATTCTTTCTTAGGATTAGTCTTCTACGAGTCCTTCGTCGCGGAGCTGGTCGAGCAGTGCTTGAGCGTCGCGCAGTGCTACGTCCTCCGAAACATCGTATTCCTCCATTAAGGCTTTTGCAGCGTCGGCGGCGGTGAAAGGTTCGTCGTCGGGCAACTGCTCCCAGATGTAGGCAGCCGTTTCGTTGAGGTTTATCATCTTGCTGAAATCTAAGTTTTGTATGCCTTGTGCGATAATGAGCTTCTCGCCACAGACATCGCGGAGTTCAAATCCAGGTTTCTTCTTCATAGGTTTGGGGGTATCTTGTCAGTTGCTATTTCTCTGATTTTTGCAGGGAAGATTTTGAGCCATATCCTGCGATAGGCGGCGAGCAAGTAGCGCCGCACGGGGTTGGCGCGCATCCACAGCCAAGAGTATGTGCGCCACTTCCAGCCTGTGACGAGGTCGGCTCTCCGGCGGCCTTTGCGGTAGAAGCCGACGGCTCGTGCCACTACATCGGTGGTGCGGCAGGTCTCTATTCCTTTGGAGTTGCCATCGCCTTTGAGTACCAGGTCGTCCTCGTCGCGAATAATTACGCGGTGCAGTACGTAGTGGCTCGGCTTTACCTCGGCCAGCACCACGTCGCCCACTCGTATCTCGCCAGGAAGCACAAGGGCTACGCAGTCGCGCTCGTCTTCTAAGAACGGGCGCATACTATTGCCGCGCACGCGAAAGGTGACAAAAGGCTGCCCCTCGTCAAGAAAGGCACGTACCTTTGGCACAAACTCTTCGTTGGGCAGGCTGAGTACTTTCATGGCTTGCTTATTGTTTCGTAGGCCAGCTGGGCGGCGGCTTCGTTGGGGAGGTTGCGTAGGTGGTAGGCGGGCGTGGCACCAACAATGGCACTACACGTGTCGCAAATGAGGGTGTAGGTGGTTTTGTCCCACATCATTGTGCTACACGAGGAGAGTATGGCGGCAAAAGCGTTGATTACCGTTTCGCGCTCAATGATGTTTTCTTTCCACTGCTCCAAGCGCACAAAGGCTCCTGCGGGTAGGCTCTCGTTGTTGTAGCACGGTGTCTTGCCGCTCCACGGCGTGCCATATACGTTTACCTGTCCGTCGGCCACACGCACTGCGGGGTTGTCGTCGTTGAGCAGACGGCTGCCGCGTAGGTGTCGTATCCAGAGCTGGGTGTGCGTGCTCTTCCCCGTGCCGCTCTTTCCAAGAAAGAGGTATGCCTTACCTTCGCGCGCCACGACACTGGCGTGCATCAGCACGGTGCGGTGGAACGCGGCACAATAGGCGAAGCAAATCATCAGTACGTTGTTGAGGCCGTAGGCGCGGTTCTTTGCTGTGGTAGAGAGCGTGGCATCGATGTGTGTGAAGTCGGCATTGGTACGCACCGCGGCGGCTATCTCGCCGTCAACGGCACGTAGTTGGAATTTGTAGCCGCCGTTGGGTAGGCGAAACACTCCGTGGGTGACACCGCCCGTGTCGAACTGCCCCATCTCTTCTCCCTCGCTTTCGTTGGAAACAAGGTCGGGACACACGCATACCGTCATATCGCTGTGCCCGGCGTAGTCGGGCAGATAGAATTTCTGATAGGAGGGAAGCAGATGCCGTGGATTGTCGCTGTCGTGGTATTCAAGGGTGAAGACGATGTCTGCTACTCGGAAACTAAGTGTCTGTGCGTTGTTTTGTTCCATTTCCTCTCGTTCTCTTTCTGTTATTGCTGTGCGGCCATACGGTTCACATAGGGTACGGCGGTGAAGTGGAATGCATCGCCGGGTATTTCCACCACATTGTGCTGTCCGCGCTCTTTGTGCAAGCGGCGACGGAGGCGCAGATAGTCCTTCTCGGCTCTGCGGCGGCTCCGGGCGTAGAACACCAGACACGTTTCGTTCCGTTTCTCGGCCTGTGTATAGAGATACCGATAGAGTTGTTCGCTATAGGCGTAGCGGTTTAATAGGAATTTCTTTGAAGCGTCTAAGGGTACTGCCTCAATGCGTTGCACGGCGGAGAGATATGCCGTGCTGTCGGTGAAGTTGATGCCGACACCGAACATATATACTTCAGACAGCTTGGCTTGCTGGGCAAATAAACCTACGGGAAGTAATAAGAAAAGGGAAAGCAAAAAGGCTCGAAACGGTGTTTTCATAAGAACGGTCGCTACTGTTGAAAAATCGGGGCAAAGATAAGAAAAAAAGTAAGGGCGTGGGGCTTTTGCCCAAGGTTTACAAAATTTTATATTGCTGTCGGCTAAAAGTTTCAAAACATTATGTAATCATCCCGTACCCCCTATGAACATCCACATCTGTTTGCGGTTTCCAATAGTAGGCCTCATAAAGTCCACTTGTTAGCGCACAGCTATCGTTCCGTGCCGCAGGCTTTCTGAAACCGAACGCCACACGCCAAACATTTGTTGCTTTCCCCTCGCCGTCGCACAAAAAATCGTTACCGAGCAAGCATATTCTTTCCGCTTACGCTCCGCTTTTCGCACGTGCGCGACCAATTTTTTCCTTAATCGGACAAAGAATTCAAATTGTGACTATATTTTTACAAACTAAGTCTATGTTTTTGCACGTATAGGCTTTATTTGTAAAAATATAGTCACACTTTATAAAATTCCTCCGAGGAAGGAAAAAATTCCTCCCCACCTCAATAAAAATCCTCCCAGTTTCGGAAATAGTGTAAGCCTATCAGTGCCGTCGTTGTAGCACACGCGGCGTAGCCTTCCGGGAGTACCTTTCGTGCGCTTTTGTTTGCGGCAGTGGCTTACTTGATGTGTGCGCGGATTTTGTTGAGATAGTTGTTGAATGCTTTTTCGTCCTTGGCGTTGATAATCTCAATGAGTTCTTTTAGTTCGTCGCGAATTTTGCTCACTTGGCCTGTGGTGCGTGGGTTGAAGAGTATCTCGCGCAGCAGCGTGTCGTCCTCGCCGAGTACGCCGCGTGCTATTTGCATGTGGCGCTTAAAGGTGGTGCCGGGGGCATCTTGGTGTTTCATCACGGCACTAAACACAAACGTACTCACAAAGGGAATGCCAAGGGAGTAGGCCACGGTTTCGTCGTGTTCATCGAAGGTGTATTCGCAGATATGCAGCCCGAGGCGTTGGTAGAGGTCGCGGAAGAAGATGCGCCCCATATAGTCGCCCTCGCTGATGATGATGGCGTTTTCCTGCGAGAGTTGGCCGAGGTTGGCAAACGTGGGGCCAAACATCGGGTGTGAGGAGACGTAGCGTCGCCCGCACGTTTCGTAGAAAGCGTGTAGCCCGGTCTTCACCGAGGCAATGTCGCTAATAATACAGTCGGCGGGGAGGTATGGCAGGGTTTGCTCAAACACTTCGATGGTGTGTTTCAGCGTGACGCAGTTGATACATAGCTCGGGTTTGAAGGGCTTAATCTCAGCGAGCGATGTATAACGCTGTGTGTTGTACACAAAGCGGAGACGCTTCGGATTAGTGTCGTAAACCGCCATTTCGTGGTCGAAGCTAAGCAGGTCGGTAAAGAAAGAACCCATTTTCCCTGCTCCGAGTATAAGGATACGCATTGTAGTAATACGGTGGCGGGGTTAGTTCTTATTTATGATTTCGAGTTGCTGGCGCACGCTCTCTTCGTGTATAGCCTCAAAGACGGTACGCATAAAGTCGGCTCCCATACCGCAGAGTACGCCTTGTGCGCCGCGTTTGTCAATCACTTCGTTATAACGTGCGCTCTGCACCACGGTCATGTTGTGTTCTTTCTTATACGTAGCAATTTCCCGGCTAATGCGCATACGCTTTGCGAGTTGCTCAATGATGTCGTTGTCGAGCTCGTCTATTTGGTGGCGCAGGTTCTGAATGCTCTCGGTGGAGAACGTGGTGTCGCGTATCACGAGTTTGTCGAGTATAAACTCCAGCACGTCGGGTGTCACTTGTTGTTTGGCATCGCTCCACGCGCAGTCGGGGTTGCAATGGCTCTCCACTATTAGTCCGTCGAAGCCTAAGTCCATGGCTTGTTGGCAAAGGGGTGCGATGAGGTCGCGCCGTCCGCCTATGTGGCTTGGGTCGCCAAAGATAGGCAGTCCGGGTAGGCGGCGGTGGAGTTCTATGGGGATGTGCCACATCGGTAGGTTGCGGTATAGTTTCTTTTCATAGGTGGAGAAGCCGCGGTGGATAACGCCCAAGCGTGTGATGCCTGCCCCGGCGATACGCTCCAGTGCGCCTATCCACAGTTCAAGGTCGGGATTGACGGGGTTTTTCACCAGCACGGGTATGTCCACTCCCTTGAGCGTGTCGGCAATCTCCTGCATAGCGAAAGGGTTGGCGGCGGTGCGTGCGCCAATCCACAGGATGTCTATGTCGTATTTCAGAGCGGCTTCCACGTGGGCGTGTGTGGCCACCTCGGTGGCGGTGAGCATACCGATTTCGTCTTTCACGTGTTTGAGCCAGGGCAATCCTGTCTCGCCTACGCCCTCAAAGCCTCCGGGCTTGGTGCGTGGCTTCCAAATGCCGGCGCGGAATATCTTGATGCCTGCTTTTGCCAGTTGCAGGGCGGTGGAGAGAACTTGTTCTTCTGTTTCGGCGGAGCACGGGCCGGCAATGACGATGGGGCGCGTTGTGCTGATGCCGGGCAGATTTAGGGGGGAGAGATTGAGTTCCATAGGAAAAAAGTGTTTTTTAGGTGGGTTCTATTAAGTTCCACGGTTAAGTTTTACATAGATGGGGCTTTAACCTTTTGTCCTCTTTATGGCTCTTTTTGCTTCCTTCTGTAGTTTCATCGGTCGTGTAGCCCGCTACACGCTCTCTTCAACTGACCGTCTGAAAGCAACAATAGCTCAGAAATCTGACAAAGCGAATTAATCGAACCCACCTATAGTTTCTGTATTCTTTGTAACGCTTCTTGCATTTGTTCCTCTTTAGCGCAGAGGGATATACGCACATAGCGCCGTCCGTTTTCGCCAAAGATAAATCCGGGTGTGATAAACACCTCGGCCTTATGGAGTACGCGTTCGGTAAGGGTTTCTGCCTCGGCGATGTCGTCGGGGATACGTCCCCAGAGGAACATTCCAACGCTTCGGCGGTCGTAGGTGCAACGCAGTGCGTCCATTATCTTCTCGGCAATAGCCCGTCGGCGGGAGTAAGTAGCGATGTTTGCCTCCTCGTGCCACTCGGGCGCATTGTTCAGGGCTTGTGCTGCCGCGAGTTGTAACGGGCGAAACGTGCCGCTGTCGATATTGCTCTTTACTTTGAGTATCCACGAAAGCAACGTGGCATTCGCCATCAGCATACCTACGCGCCAGCCGGGCATATTGTGGCTCTTGCTCATAGAGTTGAGTTCTATGCAGCAATCTCTTGCGCCGGGTACTTGGAGGATGCTTAAATGTTCGTGGCTGAGGATAAAACTATATGGGTTGTCGTTCACCACCACGAGGTTGTGCCGTTGTGCGAAGTCCACGAGCCGTTCATACGTTTCGCGCTGAGCCCTTGCGCCTGTTGGCATGTGTGGGTAGTTACTCCATATAATACGTGTACGAGGACTTACCAGACGTTCCAGCTCTCCGAAGTCGGGTTGCCAATCGTTGTTTTCCGTGAGGTTGTATTTCACCACGCAGGCTCCGAGAAGCGTAGAGAGGGAGGTATAGGTGGGATAGCCAGGGTCGGGTACAAGTACCTCATCGCCCGGGTTGACCAGTGCCAGCGTGATGTGGAGGATACCTTCCTTAGAGCCGATAAGTGGTTGCACTTCGGTTTCGGGGTTGAGGCTCACTTGGTAGTTGCGCTCGTAGAAAGCAGCCATGGCTTGGCGCAATTCCACGATGCCGCGTGTGGGTTGGTATCCGTGTGCCTCGGGTTTCTGCGCCTCGCGCTGCAGGGTGTCTATTGTTTCGGGCGATGGCGGCATATCGGGGCTACCGATGGCTAAGGAGATGATGTTGTGTCCGGCGGCTTGCAGGGCGGCAATCTCTTTTCCTTTGCGGCTGAAGTAGTATTCGCTGACGGAGGCCAGACGTTGAGCGGGCTGAAGGGTCATAAAAGATGAGGAGCGTGTAGGTATGTTATAAATGCGGTGTGGCAGCTTCTTGGTATTCGCCGAGTACTTTGAGCTCACTGGTGAGCGGTCGCACGGCTTCTATGCTTTGGTGGTAGCGTACGGGGTCGTCGTAGGTGACATCAACGTAGAAAAGATATTCCCACTCGCTACCGATGATTGGCAGCGACTGTATCTTAGTAAGGTTGATGCGGTAGAAGTCGAAGATAGAAAGCACATGGGAGAGGCTTCCGCTGGTGTGTGGCAGTGTAAAGACGAGGGAGCTCTTATTGGCTTTGTTTCGCTCGCGCAGGCTGTCGGCGAGCATCGGGCTGGAAAGTACGAGGAAGCGTGTGAAGTTGTGCTTATTGTCCTCTATGCCGTCCTCCAGCACTTTTAGCCCGTAGAGTCCGGCGGCAGCGGCGTGGCAGAGAGCGGCGTGTCCTTTCATGGTGTCGCGGGCTATGTCGCGTGCGGCACCGGCGGTGTCGGCGTGCTCCACAATCTTGAACGTGGGATGCTTGGAAAGGAAACCGCGACATTGCATCAGTGCAACGGGGTGGGAGTTTACCTCAAGGATGTCGCCCCAGTCATCGTGGGGCAGACACATAATGCTGTGGCGGATGTGGAGCTTGTACTCACCCACGATGCTTGCGCCGCTGGCCCGCATCAGTTCGTAGTTGCTAAGTAGGCTGCCGGCAATGGTGTTTTCTATCGCCATCAGGCCTATCACGTCGCGGTCGTCTCTCATCTGGGCTACGACTTGCTCAAACGTGTCGCAGCAGATGAGTTCAATGGGTTCGGACGCAAAATAGCGGTGGGCGGCAATATCGTGGAACGAGCCCTCTATGCCTTGTATTGCTATCTTTTTCATAATACGGTCGTCGGTTCTATGAAAAACCCCGCCTCTTTCCTATGGTTCAGAAGCGGGGTTTATGGTTTTGATAGTTGTTTATCTTTTTAGCGCACAACGTCCCGCTTCGCAGAGCCTGCAAAGTAAAAGTAAAAATAAAAGCCGTAGGACGTGTTAGCCATGGTTCTCGTCTCAATCTTTGTGGTTTCGCGAGCAAAAATAGGGTGTGGCTATCAAAAGACAAAGGATTTTGCGTGTTTTTACTACTTTTTCCTACGAAAAAGGTTGGTTTTGTGCCATTTTGTTTGGCATAAGCCCCCATATTTGAAAAGCGATGTTAGCGAAGCGTTTTTGCTTACAGATGATAGACGGCGTGTGTCATCTTTCGTTTCCAGAAAATTAGCGCGTAGCGATTGTTTATGTCGAACACCTGTGTAGCGATGGGGTGGTTGGTCATTTCCTGCCAAAGTTTTTTGTCGTCCTTGCTGCGTTTTAGTGCCAAACAACCTTCTGGTTTGATAGATACGTTGATTAATTCATAAAATGCGCTGCGTGTGTTGTCAACCACGACAATGTTGTGTTGGTTTGGGATTAATTGGGTAAGTTTTTCTATTTGGCAACGTTTACAGCCGGCAAGGATGTATTGCGAGAATACTTCTCTTTGTCTGGTATCTGCCGTTTCTCTTAGGTCTATTCTGCAACTACTTGGTTGTAGGTCGTTGGACAGGCGTAGCAGTAGGCGCAGGAAAGGTTCGTCAGGGTGTTTGCCATAAGCCTCGCGCAGCGTGGCGTATGCGTAATACGGCAACTGTTCTCCTATGACGTGGCGTACAATGTGGTAGGCAAACGGCGATTGCACGCCGTAGCCTTTTCGCGTAAGCAGGCGGGAGAAAAGGGTGGTCATATTGTGCGTGTGTTTAGAAAGCGAGGTTTAGCCCGGCCATAAACGTGGTGCGTGGCAAGGGGTAGCCCAGGCGTGTCTCGTAGCGTTGCGCAAGTAGGTTGTCGCCTTTGGCATATACTTCCATACAGGGCAGTAGTCGGTACGACACTACTGCGTTGAGCAACACAAAACTCTCGCGTTTTTCGGTCTCGCCCACGGCGGTGTAGAGGTGTCCGATGGCTTGCCCGCCAAGTGTGATTTGCAAACGTTTGCTGCGGTAGGTAGCGGCGAGGTAGCCTTTGTAGCGCGGGGTGTCAAGCAAAGGCGTGTGCATATACACAAAGGAGTGATTGGTGGTAAGTGTCAGCATTGGACACACCTCCCACGTGGCTTCGGCCTCTATACCATAGTTGCGTGCCTCGCCCGTGTTGATGTTGCGCGGACGGTCTTCTATCATCGCTGTTTGTATGAGGTTGTCGGCGTGCAGCAGGTAGGCGTTGATGCCATAGCGCAAGCGCGCTTGCGGTAGGTGTTGCGAAAAGGCTATCTCATAGTTCATTAGGCGCTCGGGCTTGAGGCTGCTATTAGCGGGTGTCCACATATAGAGTTCGCGCAGGGTGGGGTTGCGGAAGCCCTTGCCCACGGTGGCTTTTACCAACGCGTTGTAGGGAAGTCTGACACTCACTCCACCTTGCGGGACGAGCGTGTTGCCTGTTTGTGAGTGGTGGTCGTAGCGTAGCCCGGCCTCGGCAGTGAGCCAGGCGGTGATGTCCTGACGCACATCTATATAGGCTGCCAATTCGTGTAGCGTGGTGTCGATGCTTGTTCCGACGCGTGCGCCGTCGCTAAGGCGTTGGTTCCACGCCTCTCCGTTGATGCGTGTCCAGTCGAAGCCCACGGTGAGGGTGTTTCCGTTGAATAGTACTGCTCGCTGGTAGAAATTCAGTCCCGAAAGGGCATCGGAGGAGCGAAATAGGTTGGCTTTTGGTGCTGCTTCGGCGGCGTGGCCGTCGTTAATCTTGTGGTTGCCCCAGTTGTGGAAAACGCTTATACGCCCTGCGGTGAAACCGTAGTCGTTGTCGAGGCTCACGCTGGCTTGTCCGCGCAGTATCTTTTGCCGCGCATCGAAGAGCGGGGTTTGTGTGCTGCCGGGGTATTCGGCTCGAAAGTAAGTCACGTCGGTAGAGGCCTCGGCCTGCCAGTGTGCCGAGAAGTCGTAGCCGAGTTTGGCAATGAAGTTGTATTCTTCAAATCCGAGGCGTGGGCGGTGTCCGTCGGTGCGTGCGTATTGCCCGCCTATGTTGCTGTGAAACTTACCGGTGCGCACGCGATTGGCGACACTGGCTTCAAACGTGCCGTAACTGCCCCATGCGGCGTGGTAGTCGGTGTTTGTTCCGCGGGTGGGTGCCTGTCGTGTGATAATGTTCACCACGCCGCCCATACCGTTGCTGCCATAGAGCATACTGGCCGGGCCGCGTACCACTTCTATGCGCTCCACGCCGAGTGTCTGGTATGCATCTGCTATGCTGTGGCCAAAGATGCCTTGATACTGTGGGTGGCCATCAATAAGCACCATCACACGTCCGTTGCCGCTCTGCATACCGCGAATACTGATGCCGCCAGCTGCGCCATCGCTCACGCCGTAGCCCAATAGCGCGCGCGAGGTGACAAAGAGTCCGACCACCTGCTCGCTGAGTGTGGGGAGTACACTGGTGCGCTGTGCCTCGGCGAGTGTTTGATGCTCTATGATGCTCACCGTGGTGGGCAACGTGTTGAGATAGGCCTTGCCGCGTGTGCCTGTCACTACGGCCTCCGACAAGGTGTCGCTTACAAAAGTTTGTGCCGCAACGACATTGGCGGCACAAGCTATAACTAATATAGAGAGGGCTTTTTTCACGGAAGCATTATGAGGTTGTAGTGTCTTGAGCCGAGTCCTATTTGTTCGGCATAGACGGTGATATATGTGCCGTGTTGGCGATTGATACGCTCAATGAGCGGTCGGCTGTCATCTCCCTCGGAGGGCTGATGGCCAAAGACGAGGTCGAGGCAGGCTTGGTCGAGTGCTACAGGGTCGGTGCTGGCCAGGATGCCCATATCTTTCACCACGGGGTCGGCGGGGTGGGCATCGCAGTCGCAGTCCACCGACATATTGTTCATCACGTTGATATAGATGATGCGTTGGGGGCCGAAATAGTTGTGTACGGCTTGTGCTGCTGCGGCCATTGACTCAAGGAAGTCGTCTTGCTCGGCGATGTTGTCCCACACGATGTCGGCATCTTGCGTCAGTCCAGCGGAGTGGATATAGGCTTTGCCGGCGGTGGAGGCCACACCGATGCTCGCATTCTTGAGTACGCCGCCGAAGCCACCCATGGCGTGTCCTTTGAAGTGGGCGAGGTTTATCATAAAGTTGTAATGTGCAAGGTGTTCGCCTACCAGGTCGTAAGTGAGGTGTTTCTTGTCCTGCACAGGAATGCGTATCTCTCCAAACTCGTCCATAATATCGACGGCGAAAATGCTGTCGAAGCCGTGTTCACGTATTGTCTGCCAGTGTTTTGCCGGGTCTTGGCGTGAGCCTCCGTAGGCGGTGCAACACTCCACGATTGTTCCGTTGACTTTCTCCACGAGGTTGCGAATGAGTGTGGGCTTGAGATAATTGTTGCCGCCGCTCTCGCCGGTGCTTATCTTTACTGCTACGCGGCCTGTGGCTGGCACGCCGAGGGCCTCGTAGATGCGTACAAGCGATTCGGGGGTTATTTCGCGCGTCATATATACTGTGCTTTGCGCGGCGCAGATGAGTGAGGATGCCATAGCGAGAATAAGGATGAAAAACTTTTTCATTGTGTTAGGGGTAGTGTTTTGTTTCGTTCTTTTTGTGTCAGATAGGGAACCACTCGCCATCGTCATCGTCCTGCTGTTCCTCGTCTTGGTTCTGAGGCTGTGTGGGTTCGTTGGCCGGCTCGTCGTCCTCGGTACGTTGGGGTTGCTCTTCGATGGGTATGTCGTAGGTCTCTTCATCATCGGTGACGATGGGTATGTCGTACAGCTCGTCTTCGTCGGTTTCGAGCGGGTCGTTGCGATGTTCGGGCTGCGTCTCGGCTTGTCCGTTACGTCCGGGCGGCAGTTCGTCTTCGTAGTATTGCATTGGCGGCTCGTTGAGCGGCAGGCTGTCGGGCAGTTCCATCGGGGCATAGTTCTCTTCGAAGAACTGCTGATAGTCGTCGTAACTAAAGCGTGTGCCGAGGAGTTTCAGGTTTTGCTCGCTGATAAGTATGAGTCGGCCTTTGCGCGTCAATGCTGCGAGTTCGGTTTCTTCATAGAACTGCTGTGCGTAGGTATGCGCCTCGGCGTAGCCGTTAAATCCCTTGACGATAAATTGTGTAAGGTCGGGGTACTGCACGCGTTCGAGGTCGAAGGTGCGACTGGTGAAGTGTGTGAAGTTGAAGCGTGCCACGGCGTAGAGGAGTTGGTTGTTGTCGATGCTGTCTTTCGGATAGGCAAGCATACAAACGAAAGGCACGGCTCGTTCTGCGAGGAATGCGGTGTCGGTGGCGGAGGAGTCGGCGGCCTCGGCCTGTGTGCGCCTTGACCAAAGGCTTCCCACGTCGTAGCCTCCTTGTCCTATCTGTCGGCCTGCCTCTATGCCTTTGACAATCATACCAGCTAAGTGCGACACATCACTCTCGGGGTATCTCATCACCAAGTCGCGCAGTTCGGCGGCAATAGCCTTGTCGTCGTCTGTGCCGAAGCGTGCGAGGGCGTTGACGAAGAGGAATTTCGGGCGGTTTGCACCGTCGGGGAACTCCTCGGAAGAAATGGCGGTGTTGCGTCTCACGGTCTCGTAGTCGCCCAGGCGGAAAGCGTTGTAGGTGGCACTATAGAGCGAGTCCTCAATTTGTCGTCCGTAGTGCAGGTTTCGTTCAAAGTTGGGGTGGGTAATGACGCGTGTAGTGTCGCTCTCGGGGAACTGTTGTGCCAGGATGTTGCGATAGCGGTCGGCCATAGCGGGCTTTTTCCAGCGCAGGTACATCAAGAATAGTTGATAGTACACATCGTCTATGTGTTCGTACTTCGGATACTGGCGCACCACGCGTTCCAGCGAGCGTTCGGCAAGCGCATAATCGCCGAGGTCGTCTTTTTCTATTACACCGGCATGGTGCAGTGCGTCCATTATTATCAAGTCGCTGGCGGCCTTGGCCTCGGCAGTGAAGGGTATTTGTTTAAGATAGTATTCGCGTTTCAGGGGGTTATTCTCGTCTTGGCTCAGGCTGTCGGCTTCGGCTTGTCTCAGGCTGTCGGCCAGGGCTTGTGCTTGTAAGGCACTGTCGGAAGGTGTTTCTTCGGGGTTCTCAGCGTCGTTGTCGGGAATGTCGGCCAAGACGCTGCGGTTGCTACGCCGCCAGTTGTCCTCGTTTTTGCGGTTTCCCCACTGCTGCTGAAATCTCTGCTTGCCTTGTTGCACCATCTGTGCGTTGTAGAAGTAGAAGGTGCCTGCCTCGCCGCTTCCCGTCTGTAGCCCTGCGACACCGCTGCCTGCTGTCGCAGAGGGTTGCACACCGTTGGTCTGTGCGAGGGCTTGTGAGGCCGAGTCGCGGCTGGCGCGGCGTGCCTCGTCTTGTCGGCGGCGCTCCATCTCTATCTGGCGGTCGATGGCAGCGTTGCGGTCCTCTTCGCTCATCGTGGCGAGTTCTTGCAGGCTGTCTTGTAGGTGAATAGCGTTGGTATAAGGCACGAGTTTGTCGAGTACCCGGCTGCGGCGGGTGGCTTCTTCATAGCCCTCGCGCTCTTTGTTAAGCATACCGATGGCTTCGCTGTAGCAAGTCTGCGCCTTGTCAAAGCTTTGCTGATCCCAATAAATCTCGCCGAGTCTCAGAAGCAGTACCCCTTTCTCTGTAGAACTGGTTTGCGACTTTTTACGTCCGTCCTCGTAGGCCGTGATAGCTGCGGCGGTGTCGCCGCGCGCGAGGTAGATGTTTCCCAGAGCGAAATACACCTGATGGAGATAGTCCTTGTATTTCGGGTTGCGTGCCATGCGCCGCAGTTTTCCTATCATACGCGTACGCTGTGAGCCGTCGGCGGAGAGTACTTGTGTTTGGAGGATACGTGCGTGGAGTTCGAGTTCAAAGGGCGGCGAGAGGTGTATCACCTTTCTTAGGGCTTTGTATGCCCCTGCGTTGTCGCCTTGCAACCTACACACCTGTCCTATAATATAATATGTGCGTGCACGCTGTAGCCGCGAGCCGCTCTTTGCTGCCGCGCTGCGCAAGAGTGGTAGTGCCTCGGCGTAGTGCCCTTGTCGGAGGTGTATGTCGGCCAGCGACACATCGCGCTCGCGGCGTAGGCGATTGGTGAGCGAATCGTGGCGAATGAGGTGCAGGGCGTTCTCCGCGTCGTAAAACCAGTCGATTTGTGCGTAGCAGCGTGCCAGCCAGATACGTGCCTCTGTCGCCACACGTGGCTCGGCAGCGTAGTGGCGCGCTATGTAGGCAAACACCGAGGCGGCTTCAATAAACTCCCCTTTTTGAAACTGCGCTTTGCCCATCATCAGCCACGCATTCTTTAGGAACGGGTTGTATTCTTGGCGTGCTAATTGCTGACGCCCTTTGGGTGTCTGGCGTTCGTGTGCCGACATTGTGGGCTTGGCTTGAATGCTGTGTTGCTTTATAGCTTTCTGCGACTTTGTGATAGCGGTTTCAAATCCCGCCGTGCCGATGCCACGTGTCGCCTCGTTTTGCACTGGAAAGAGAGGCAGTATTTCGGTGTAGTCGTCGTGGTGGCCGCGCTCTTGTTGCTGAAAACTTTCGGCAAAGGCCGTTTGTCCGTTGAAATAGGTGTTGTAGCGCGCTGTGAAACTATGCCAAAAACGGGTGGTAGCCGTGTTTTTCTTTGTGGAACACGACGTGGCCAACAATGTTAGCAAGCAAGCCAGCGGCACAATTAGTCTGCGCATAATCTTTATTAAAACGGACGAAAGGCGTTTTTATTACGTTTCCCATACACACCTTAGGCCGCAAAGGTAGGAACTTTTCGCCACGTGTACAAATGGCGGGCTGCTGACAGTAGGGATATTATTGTTTTAATGCTACTTTTTTGCCCCGCCCTTTTTCTTCGTGCGTCCAACGGCGGCGTTACGCCGCGCATTGCCGGTAACTTTTGCCCGTTTTGTCGTGATTTTTTGCCACGTATAAGGCTCGGAGCGTTAAACTTTTTGAAAGAATTTTGTGGACAATACGAAAGTTGTACTTTTGCTCCGCTAAACGTAGCCAGCGATGTTTTTCATCTCCGATGCCCAGCCGCTCCACCCGTCGTTTCGTCTGCCCGAGCCGCTCACGCTCCGTTGCCCGACGGGTAGCCATTTGGCTTTGATAGGCCCCAACGGTGGCGGTAAGACCACTATAGGTCGTATCATCGCCGGTGCTTTGCCGCTGCGACAGGGGCATCAGCACTACGATTGTGCGCGCCGCGCCGTGCGCTTCACGGCGTTCAGCGATGCTTGGGGCGATACGCTTCCCGCTGCCCACCAGCTGCGGTGGCATCACGGCGAGGATGTCCACTCGCCCACGGCGCGCGAGTTCCTCGCACCGTCAAGCACTGCCGACGAGGTGGCTCGCCAGTTCCCGACGATAGCCCCCTTTGCAGACAAACCCGTGCACTGGCTCTCCAGCGGCGAACTGCGTAAGTTGCATCTGGCAAAAGCCCTGCGAGGCGAGGCACGTCTGGCAGTCATTGACGAACCCTACATAGGCCTTGATGCCTCGGCGCGACAGGAACTCACCGCTTTTCTTGCACGCCTCGCACAGCGGTGTACCCTCGTGTTACTCCTTGCCGACGAGCGCGATGTGCCGCCTTTTGTTGGAGAGCGCATATATATAAAGGATATGCGTCTGTACCGACAACCGCCCGCCACGCCTGAGGCCGAAAGCTCTTTCGCCCTGCCCACGCCGCCCACAAAGCCGCGCCTCACGGAGGGTGATGAAGTGGTAAGGCTCGAGAATGTCAGTGTGGCATACTTTGGACGCACGATACTCAAGGACGTATCGTGGACAGTGCGGCGGGGCGAGTGCTGGGCACTCACTGGTGCCAACGGTTCGGGCAAGAGTACACTCCTCTCGCTCATCTGCGCCGACAACCCAATGGCCTATGCCTGCTCCGTGCGTGTGTTCGGACAGCGGCGCGGCCACGGTGGCAACATCTGGGACATCAAACGACGCATCGGCTATGTAGCACCCGAGCAGATACGCAGTTTCACCGCCTCGCGCTGCGTGTGCGACATCGTAGCCTCGGGTTTGAGCGACAGCGGATGCCTCCACCGCCCCGCCCGTCCCGAGGAGCGCACCGCCGCCACCGTGTGGCTGCAACGTCTCGGCGTTGCCCACCTCGCCGAGCGCGATTTCCTCACACTGAGCGACGGCGAGAAACGCCTCACACTGCTCGCCCGAGCCTTCGTCAACGAACCCGAACTGCTGATACTCGACGAGCCGTTCCACGGCCTCGACCCCGAAGCCAGACAGCGCGCACGACGACTCATTGAGGCTTATGTAGCCGACGGACGGACGCTCATCATCGTCTCGCACTACGCAGAAGAATATGCCCAGCTCACTCAATACGAACTAAAACTCCCAAAAGCGTAATACAAGAAAAGCCAAATAGCCTAATTATGAAAAGAATAACCATTATTCTCGTCTTGGCAGTCACCACGTTGCTCCCCGCCTCGGCACAAGATGTTTACGAAATGGTGCTCAACAACGCCACACGCGTTGTCAACGACCCCACGTCAAATTTCACACAGGTGCGCCTCGCACAGTTCAAAAAGACTGCGCTTACCTATATGCGCCACAAAGCCGAGGCATCCGACACACTTGTGAGTTTTCAAGTGCTTGATATGCAGGCCTTCTATCTACACCAGTTCCTTACCTCTTTCCTTCGTCAAGTGATAGCCTACAGCGACAACGAACAAGCCGGGCTGCGCCAGGGCGTGGTGAGACTCTTTATTCGTTGCAGCGAGGAGAACCCTATGTGGAACGACCCCGACACCACTATTACCCAAGCTTATATCGGCGACAACGAAGAACTCACCCCGTTTAGTTTAGATACCAACTGGGAGAAAGCTTTTCAGCAGTCCGAGGTGCTTCTCAAACAATTTAACTCCACCTACCCATGACCCCCGAGCAAATACAGACTAACAAGGAAACCTTTATCGCCACCTGCCGCGAGCATATCAAGCGCGAGGGGCTGGAGAATGTGTTGAAATATCTTGAAAAAGGCGATTTCTACACCGCCCCCACTTCCACCAAATTCCACCTCAACGAGCCTGGTGGCCTTTGCCTCCACTCCCTCAACGTGTTTCACACCGCCTTGACCTTAGCCGAACACGTGTGGAAACCTGCTGTACAGAGCGGTGTCTCGCCGTTTAATGAACTTCCCAATACCGAGAGCATTGCCATTTGTGCACTCTTCCACGACTTTTGTAAGATAGGCTTCTACCACGAAGGCGAGCGTTTTCGTAAGGACGAAAATGGACGCTGGTACACACATCTCTGCTACAACGTTAAAGACTCTTTCCCTTTTGGCCACGGCGAGAAATCCTGTTTCCTCGTCGAACGATTTATGCGCCTGACCCCCGATGAACTCCTGGCCATACGCTGGCACATGGGAATGTTCGAGACGGGCGAGCAAGGTAGTGCAACGCGCTTTGCTTTCTACAACGCCTTAGAGATGTACCCCCTCGTGGCTATACTCCATAGTGCTGATTTCCTTTCAAGCAACCTACTCGAAAAAACCACCAACCTTGAAGAGCTGGTGGTAAGCAGAAAATAGGTTTGTTTTCAACAGACTTTTGCTCGCCAAGGCAAAGCTGAAGCACGCTTCGCTTTGCTCTTCTGGCTTAACGCAAAAGTTCGTGCCTTTTCAGCACGAACCTATTTCAGATGTCCAAGCCGTACGCTTGGCTTTGGGGATGTATGCGCGTGCAAAGGCACGCAGGTAAGCTAATGTTTGAGGGCGGGGCAGGGGACGAGGAGTAGAATACACCATAAGCAATTGGGTTTATGTAGTTTATTGATATAACGCAAAGCCATACCTTATTATTATTAAGGCGTTGAAAAAAGTTTTTTTAACCCACGCAAAAATACCAGAATCGTGTTGCCGCCCGCTTCCAACGCGCACAAATATAAAAAAATACGTCGCTCCGTGTGTGGCATTTGTTTCGTTTTTTCTACTTTTGCAGCGTGAAAATAAAAGAGGCTATCCGCGCCCTTGAAAATTTCGCGCCCCTGCCCCTGCAAGAGGACTACGACAATGCCGGCTTGCAGATAGGATTAACAGAGCGTGAGTTGTCAGGGGCATTATTGTGTTTAGATGTCACGGAAACTACCGTGAGCGAGGCTGTGGCCAAGGGCTGCAATCTTATCGTGGCTCATCACCCGTTGCTCTTTCGTGGGCTTCGTTGTGTGAGCGATGCCGACTATGTGCAACGCACGGTACGCGCTGCCATCCTCCACGATGTGGCCATTTATGCCGCACACACCAACCTCGACAACGCCCGTGGCGGCGTGAATTTCCGCGCCGCACAAATGCTCGGCCTGCAAGCCCCGCGCTTCCTGCGGCAGCAGCCCGGCGGAGAGGGAGGAAGTGGCGTTGTCGGAAACCTGCGGGAGCCGCTCAGTGCAGATGCGTTCCTGCAACTCTTAAAATCTACTTTTCAAGCCCAACACGCAGAGGTAAACCACTGCCACAAGACGCAGATACGTCGAGTGGCCTTTTGTGGCGGCGCAGGCGATTTCTTGATTGACGATGCTGTGCGTGCCGAGGCCGATGCTTTTGTCACCGGCGAGGTAGGCTACCACCGTTTCTTCGGCTACAACGACACGCTACTCATTGCCGCACTCGGCCATCACGACAGCGAATACCACGCTGCCCAACTTCTCTGCGACATCCTACAACAAGCCTGCCCCGATGTGCCACGATATATTGCCGAGCGTCAACCGCCAACACACATTGTGTAGAACTACTATCCCCGAAATCAAATATACCTTATTATATTATGGCAAAGAAAATATCTGGTCGCGAAATGACCGTAGAACAAAAGCTCGAAGCCTTGTTCAAACTCCAAACCATTCTCTCCAAGATTGACGAAATCAAAACCCTTCGCGGCGAACTGCCGCTGGAAGTGGGCGACCTTGCCGATGAAATTGAAGGCCTGACCACACGTATCGGAAAGCTCAACGACGAGACCGACACGATGAAAGGCGACATTGCTGTGATGCGCGGTAAGATTGACGAAGCCACCGCCTTGGTGCAACGCTACGAGGAGCAACTGAACGACGTGAAAAACAACCGCGAGTACGATATGCTCACCAAGGAGATAGAGTATCAGAAACTTGAGATAGAACTCCAAGAAAAGCGTATCCGCGAGTGCGAGAAAGGCATCAGCGAGCGTGCCGAAACGCTTCAGGAGAGCCGTCAGATGCTCGACGAACGCCGTGCCGACCTCGACATCAAAAAGGCTGAACTCGAGGAAATTATTGCCGAGACACGTGCCGAGGAGGAAAAGCTACGCGAGAAAGCCAACAACCTGGAAATGACCATTGAGCCCCGATTGCTCACGAGTTTCAAGCGTATCCGTCGCCGCAACAGCAGCAACGGATTAGGTATTGTCTATGTGCAACGCGATGCTTGCGGAGGGTGCTTCAACAAAATTCCACCACAGCGCCAGCTTGACATACGTATGCGCAAGAAAATCATTGTTTGCGAGTATTGCGGACGTATTATGATAGACCCCGAGCTTGCTGGCATAAAGATAGAAAAGAGTACCGACAAGCCCAAACGCAAACGCCCCTCGCGCGCCAAAAAGGCAGAAGAATAAGTGTCCACCTTTAGAATGTATCCAAACAGATGAATATCTCATTCAACTGGCTCAGAGAATACGTGCGCTGCCCGCTCAGTGCCACGGAAACCGCTGCCGCGCTGACAAGCATAGGCCTTGAGGTGGGCGGCGTGGAAGAAGCCGAGAGCATACGCGGCGGGTTGCGCGGCCTCGTGGTAGGCCACGTACTCACCTGCGAGCCTCATCCCGATAGCGACCACATGCACGTCTGCAGTGTTGACCTCGGCAATGGCGAACCCGCGCAAATAGTGTGCGGAGCACCCAACGTGGCCGCCGGGCAGAAAGTCATCGTGGCCACCCTCGGCACTAAACTCTACGATGGCGACAAGGAGTTTACCATAAAGAAGTCAAAACTACGCGGCGTGGAGAGTTGTGGAATGATATGCGCTGAAGACGAAATCGGAGTGGGTACGAGCCACGACGGTATTATGGTGCTCCCCGCCGAGACGCCTGTAGGTATGCCCGCCGCCGAATACTTCCACCTTGAGAGCGACTATATCCTCGAGGTGGACATTACACCTAACAGGGCCGACGCATGCTCGCACTACGGCGTGGCGCGCGACCTCTATGCCTACCTCGTACAGAACGGCTACGACACATCACTGCAACGCCCCCCGGTAGATGCCTTCGCCGTGGACAACCACGACCTTGATATCCCCGTGCGCATAGAAAATGCCGAGGCGTGCCCGCGTTATGCCGCCGTGACGCTCACCGGCTGCGAGGTGAAAGAGAGCCCCGACTGGCTCAAGCAAAAACTCACCGCCATAGGGCTGCGCCCCATCAACAACATCGTAGATATCACTAACTATATTATGATGGCCTACGGCCAGCCGCTCCACTGCTTCGATGCCGATATGATAGAAGGCGGAGAAGTAGTGGTACGCACCATGCCCGAGGGTACTCCTTTTGTCACCCTCGACGGCGACACACACACGCTCTCGGAGCGCGACCTCGCCATCTGCAACGCCAAGAACGCTATGTGTATCGCCGGCGTATTCGGCGGAAAAGGGTCTGGTACCTACGACACCACACGCAACGTACTGCTGGAGAGTGCTTATTTCCACCCCACGTGGATACGCAAGAGTGCCCGCCGCCACGGTCTCAGCACCGATGCCTCTTTCCGTTTTGAGCGTGGCATCGACCCCGCAGGGCAAGTGTATGCGCTCAAAGCCGCTGCCTTGCTTGTCAAAGAGCTATCGGGCGGAAAAATATCTTCGGACATACACGACGTGCAGGCGCGCCAACTGCCACAGACCTTCCGCGTGCCACTCTCTTTCCGCTACCTCTGGGACCTGGCGGGAAAGGAAATACCTGTCGAGGTAGTGAAACGCATCGCCACGTCATTGGAGATGCAAATCGTGGAAGAAGATGCCGACGGACTTGTACTCCTCGTGCCTGCCTATCGTGTAGATGTGCAACGCCCCTGCGACGTGGCGGAGGACATCCTGCGTATCTACGGCTATAACAATGTGGAAATACCCACCAGCGTCAAGTCGAGCCTCACGGTAGAGACACCTACCGACCGCTCCTATCGTCTCCAACAACTTGTGAGCGAGCAACTCGTGGGTGCAGGCTATCGCGAGATAATGAACAACTCGCTCACCCGCGAGGCATATTATACCGGGCTGAAACACTATGCCGCCGACGGGCTGGTGCGTGTACTCAACCCGCTGAGCAGCGACCTCAGCGTAATGCGTCGCACGTTGCTCTTCGGCGGGTTGGAAAGCCTGCGACACAACATCAACCGCAAGGCCTCCGACATTGCTTTCTTTGAGTTTGGCAATGTCTATCGCTACGATGCAACACGTCGTAACCCCGACCGCGAGCTCGCACCGTATAGTGAAGGGCTGCGCCTCGCCCTCTGGCTCACCGGCAAGCGGGTCAATGGAAGCTGGGCGCATCCTAATGAAGACACCAACGTGTTTCAACTCAAAGCCGCCGTATATAACATACTGCGCCGCCTCGGGCTGCCTATGAAAGCCTATCTCGAAGAACGTGGCGACAACGACCTCTTCGCCGCCTCGCTTGCTATAAAAGAGCGCGGCGGACGCACCGTGGCGGAGTTCGGACAAGTGGCCAAAGCCGTCACCGCACAGATGGACATAGCACAGGACGTGTTTTTCGCCGAACTCGATTGGAACGCTTTGATGAAAGCCGCCGAACGCACCACACTTTCGTTCTCCGAACTGGCTAAATACCCCGCAGTGAGCCGCGACCTCGCACTGCTCGTTGACAATAGCGTGCCGTTTGCCGACATAGAGCGCATAGCCCGACAGTGTGAAAAGAAACTGCTTAAGAGCGTCCAACTCTTCGATGTCTATGTGGGGAAAAACCTACCCGCAGGTAAGAAGAGTTATGCCGTAAACTTCGTTTTCCAAGACAGCGACAAAACGATGAACGACAAACAAACCGACGCTATTATGCAAAAAATAATCACCAACCTACAACACCAACTTAACGCTGTTCTACGTTAACCAAAGACCAGTCTTGGAACGGCAGGCGAAGAGGCCTGAATGTTGACAAAAGGTTAAAGACCAGTCAATGTCAAACTATAACGTGGGAATTAGTAGAACCCACCATAAATAGAACACTCCCCTTTAAGTCGTTCAACGACTTCAGTAGTAAACATTTCATTTCAGCCACATCCACATCCATTAACAACACAAGAGTACCAACATCCAGCGGAGGAGGGACAGAGCAACGATACTGCTCCTGCGCCTAACACTTAATGGCTATTGGCTCTTGTTTAACGTTTTATTGAAAATATGGGACGCGCATTTGAATATCGCAAAGCCAGCAAACTGAAACGCTGGGGCCACATGGCCAAGACCTTTACTCGCATCGGCAAACAAATCGCTATCGCTGTGAAGGCGGGCGGGCCGGAGCCCGAAAACAACCCCTCGCTGCGTGCTATCATCGCTACGGCAAAGCGCGAGAATATGCCGAAGGACAACATCGAGCGTGCTATAAAAAACGCCCTCGGAAAAGACCAGAGCGATTACAAAACAATGACCTACGAAGGCTATGGACCCCACGGCATTGCTATCTTCGTAGATACGCTCACCGACAACCCCACACGCACCGTGGGAGACGTGCGGAGCGTATTCAATAAGTTCAGCGGCAACCTCGGCACAATGGGTAGCCTTGCTTTCCTCTTCGACCATAAGTGTGTCTTCACCTTTAAGAAAAAGGAGGGCATAGATATGGACGAACTTATCCTCGACCTCATCGACTACGGCGTGGAGGACGAGTACGATGAAGACGAGGAGGAAGGCACACTCACTATCTACGGCGACCCGAAGAGTTACGGCGAGATACAGAAGCACCTCGAAGACATCGGTTTCGAGGAGGTAGGTGGCGAATTCACCTATATCCCTAACGACCTCAAAGATGTCACCCCCGAGCAGCGCGAAACCATTGATAAGATGGTGGAGAAACTCGAGGACTTCGACGATGTGCAGACGGTATATACCAATATGAAGCCGGAGTAAATGTATCCTCTGTGTCTTTTATGCTCACCAGCCTACACAACCCACAAGTAAAAAACGTTGTTCTGCTCTCTCAAAAAGCGGCGGTGCGGCGGCGCAGTGGTTTGTTTGTGGTGGAGGGACGGCGTGAGGTGGAGCAATGTCTTGCTGCAGGCTATGAGATAGAGACTCTCTTTGTGTGTCCGGAGATAATGGGCGAGTACGAGGCAAGCGTACTCACCGCCGCCGAGCGTGTGGATGTCTCTCCCGCTGTGTATGATAAAATGGCTTATCGCGGCGGCACGGAGGGAATGCTGGCTATCGTCCATATCCGCGAACAAAGGCTAAGCGACTTGCCTGCGGTGGATGCCCCGCTTTATATCGTGTTGGAGAGTGTGGAGAAGCCCGGCAACCTCGGGGCTATCCTGCGCTCCGCCGATGCCGCACGCGCCGATGCTGTTTTCGTGTGCGACGAGCGGTGCGACCTCTACAACCCCAACCTCCTGCGTAGTTCGCTCGGGGCGTGCTTCACCGTGCCAACCATCGCTTGTACATCGCAGGCGTGCATCAGTTTCCTCAGAGAGCGCGGCGTGAACATCCTCACCGCGCAACTCCAGGACTCCATATTATATTATAGCGCAGACATGACACGCCCCACAGCATTGGTGATGGGTGCGGAGAGTACCGGACTCTCACAGCAGTGGCGCGAGGCCGCCGATGCACACATACGTATTCCTATGCTCGGACACCTCGACTCGTTAAATGTAAGCGTAAGTACTGCCATACTCCTCTTCGAGGCCGTGCGCCAAAGACACCAGCAATAGTACCAGGGCGCATACACCGGAAGCCAAGCCTTCAACGTGCCACAAACAATTAGTCCTGAAAACGTAGGTCTCAAACCTTCCTACGTCTTCAGGACTAATTGTACTTGTGTGAAAGCGTTTTTACAAGTTCGGGTTGATACTTGCCCACTCGCTTACGGGTGGCACGATGCCGAGCGTAACGAGTTCATCGCGCATCTTGCAGAGGTGCTCGTAACTCTGGTCGAGTTTTGCCAACTCTTCCGCCGTGCCTTGTGGCATACGATAGGTACAGCCGTTTTGATTGAGCGTGGTGTCCATCGCCATCATAATGCGTTGATACTTCTCGTTGTTTACAAACGTGCCTGCGGGATAAGCAAAGGCCTCGCCGCCCATCACGCTGCGTATCATCTCTACGCTGAGGTGCGAGGGGCTTTGGAACGAACTGCGGCCACGCAACTTAATAATCGCGGCACCGCCCTGCGTCACGTCCTTTTTCATCTGCTCCCATTCAGCCTCGGGGAAAGCCTCCGTGCCTACTATCTCGCTCAGCGGCTTGCCGGCTATCATTACCTTGCTGCCGAAAACAGCCATCTGCTCGCCGTGCCCGCCGTAGGTGGCGCAGCCCGTCACCTGACTCTGCATCACACCGAATTTCTTTGCCAGCGCGCTCTGCAGGCGTGTGCTGTCGAGAGCGGCGAGCGTGGTGACCTGCGAGGGTTTCAAACCGCTGTAGAGAAGCGTCACGAGACCTGTGAGGTCGGCGGGGTTGAAGATAATCACCACGTGCTTCACATCGGGGCAGTATTGCTTGATGTTCTTGCCCAAGCCCTCGGCGATGGCACAGTTGCCGGCCAGGAGGTCTTCGCGTGTCATACCCTCTTTGCGAGGCGCACCGCCGCTCGAAATGATATACTTCGCGTTAGCGAATGCTTCAGCCACATCGGTGGTTGCCGTGATTGTGGCATCGCCAAAGCCGCACTGACGCATCTCCTCGGCTACGCCCTCGGGCGAGAATACGTCGTACAGACAAATGTTGCTCGTGAGGCGCATCGTAAGAGCCGATTGCACCATGTTAGAACCTATCATACCGGCGGCACCGACAATAACAAGTTTCTCATTAGTTAGGAAATCCATAAAAATTCTGGGGTGTAAAAAGGTTTAACTTTGCTTTACAAGTCTTGTTTTTGCTGTTGTAGGCTGCAAAGTTAGCAAAATCTTTTATTTTTGTCACAAATTACTTAACACATATACTTTTATGAAAGAAGTTTTTGCTCGTTTACAGGCGTTGCGGGCTTGGATGGCGCAGCGCGACTTGTATGCTTACATAGTGCCTACCGCCGACCCACACGGCAGCGAATACCTGCCCGACTACTGGAAATGCCGTGAGTGGCTTACGGGGTTCACGGGGTCGGCGGGTACAGCGGTGGTGACGCTCTCCGATGCCGCTCTTTGGACAGACTCGCGCTATTTTATCCAAGCCGAGCAGCAACTCTCCGGCACGCCGTTTCAACTTATGCGCGAGGGTGAGCCCTCCTGCCCGACGATAAGTGTGTGGCTCGCCGAGCACGCCAACGGGTGTCGCATAGGTCTATGCGGGCTTACGTGCTCCGAGGCGGAGATGCACGCGTGGGGTGGTGCCAGTGCCGTGGCTACCGAAGACGCTTTTGAGACGCTTTGGACAGATCGCCCACCGCTGCCCTTTCGTCCGGTAAGGCGACAAAGTGCAGACTATCTCGCTACGTCGATGGCGCAGCGCATACAAGCCGTATTGACGGAGGCCGGAACAGCCAGCAGTGGCGGCCTCTTGCTTACCGACCTAAGCGAGATAGCCTATGTACTCGGACTGCGCGGCAGCGACATCGACTACAATCCCGTCTTTGTGGCCTATCTCTATCTACGAGCCGACAACACGGGTGTGCTTTTCACCGACTGCGCCGTACCCGAGATGTCACACGTTAGCGTGCTTCCGTATAGCCATATAGAACGTCTGCCGGAGTTTATCGACAGCACCCCCTTGCTGCTCCCCGATACTGCTAATGCCTCGCTTGCCGTGATGTTGCGCCGTGCCGGGATAGGCTTTTCTTATGTACCATCGCCTGTGCCGTTGCTACGTGCCGTGAAGGACGAGTGCGAACAAGCGGGCTTTCGTCGTGCTATGGAGCGCGACGGTGTGGCGTGGGTGGCGTTTCGGCGTGCCTTTGATGAAGACCGCCCAACGACGGAGCAGGAGGTGGATGCCCGCCTCACCGCCCTGCGTGCAGCGCAGGAAGGCTTTGAGAGCCTTAGTTTTGCCACGATAGCCGCAGCCGGGCAGCACGGCGCGATAGTTCACTACGAAGCCTCGCCTGCCGAGAAAACGGCATTGCCCGGGAGCGGGTTTCTGTTGCTCGACAGCGGTGCGCAATACGACTGTGGCACCACCGACATCACACGCACCGTGCCACTCGGTAGGCTTACTCAAGAAGAGCGTTTTGTATATACCCTCGTACTAAAGGCACATATCGGTCTGGCGCGGATGCGTTTTCCAGAAGGTACGAATGGTTTACAGGTAGATACCGCAGCGCGCGCCCCGCTTTGGCAGGCGGGCTACGACTTCGGACACGGCACCGGCCACGGAGTGGGGGCACACCTTTGTGTACACGAGGGTCCCCACCAGATACGCAAAGACAAACGCCCTTGTACCGCCGTACCACTCCGCTCGGGGATGACCGTTACCGATGAACCCGGCATCTACCTCCAAGGGAAGTTCGGCGTACGCCTCGAGAACGTACTCCTCGTGGTGCGTGCCGACGATGGGTTTTTGCAGTTTGAGCCTCTCACCCTCGCACCTTTCGACACCGCCCCGCTCATTGTCTCCCTCCTCACACACGAAGAGATTGACTATCTCAACGCCTATCACAATCGCGTGTGTCGCCGCCTACTCCCCCTTCTTTCTGACAATGCTGATAAGCAGTGGCTCGTGCAAGCTACGAAAGCCATATAATGCTAAACGGTTTTTAGATATATTGCTGTCCGCCAAAACGCGCCGCCGCAACAAATCTCTTTCCGCAAACTCTGGGAGCGCACGCGGCTTGTCTGCATTCTCTTGCACGCGAGCCGCGTGCGCTCCGGCACGCGGCTTGTCCTGAAACGTTGAAATTGTTAGCGATGGTTTGCAAAAAATGTCTTTTTTTTTTTTTTTTCTAAATAAAGAAGAAAAAAAGTATAAAAGAAGTTGGGGCGTCTCGTGGAATGTTGCCAAATTTGGCCGGAATTGTTGGTTGCCAACAGCACTTTGCTCGTCAAGGCAGTGCCGAAGCAGGCTTCGCATTGCTCTTTTGGCTTAATGCAATTGTTGGTTGCAAAGAAGAGACAATAGTAAATATAATTATAAATGGTTATGAAGAACATCTCTACTTCATTTCTTAGTTTTCTCGCCCTGCTCTTTGCATTCGCCTTAGGCAGCGCGACGATGCGGGCTACGACGCTGACTTTGTCGCCGTCCGACATCAGTTACAGCAGTACAAGCGGATACGCCAGTTCCGCAACGTTCTCTTCCACTCCTGTGGTAAGCGTCTCTGCTTCTGCGAGTAATATGGATATGGCTTATTCGTCCGAGTATCTGCAATGGCATAGCGGGTCAACGACGTCTTCCACCTACACGCTTTCTGTTCCTTCGGGTTATATGATAAGCGGCTATACGATTACCGGTCAGGCTGTCAGCAGCGACCAGACCATCACGCCCAGTGGCGGGTCTGCTACAACGTTTACCAGTAGCGAGAGCAACACGGTGACAGTGACCGGGCTGGGTGCAAGGGCTGTCAATTTTACGCTGGCGGGACAGAACAACGGCTTGAAGATTACCGAAATCACGGTCGAAGTCACGGTCGCCTCCGTGCCTACCCAAGGCGGGGCATACCGTATAACCTCGTGTTCGCGTGGTGGGAGTAATACGGTGTATGAACTTTATGATAACGGTAGCACACTCGCCCTGCAAACTTCCACGCAGACCGACGGGTCTGACATCTGGATTTATTCTACCTACCACGGGGCATCAGTGCTCGTGAACTATTCTACGGGTAAATACATGTCTTGGAATGGCGTCAGTGCCACATGTACGCCGTTTTCGCTGACTACAGGTGTCTTTTCTTCTGCATATTACGGTATAGATTTCTCCTATAGTAGTATTTCGGAATCTTATAACCGTTTTCAAATAGTGAAATCTACTACAGGAGCTTTTGACAATAGTTACGGCACATTTAATAATGATATCTACACCACAGACTTCTTGTTCGTGGAGGTGTCTGAGTATTCAAGCAGCAACAATAGCACAAGTGCTTCCTACGCTTCTACCGCGCTTACGGCACTTCAAGGCTATATAACGTCGGGGACTGCCTATACTGTTGTAGGCTCATACTTAGGTACTGATTATGTCTATACGGATGGAACAGACCTGTTGGCCTCGTCCACCGCGCCGGACGATGGCTCCCACTATTGGGTGTATAAGGAGGCCGGCGACTACCAGTACCTTATCAATTACAAGACACGTCAGTATATGACCGTGAAAGGTGTGAGTGCCACAGCACCCACAACGATGGTTGTCTCGCCGCGCAGCCTGAGCACCAGTTCGCCTGTCAGAATGGGTATATACGAGAATGGCGAGATATTTTTGAATAATACGACAACGTCGGGTTCTCTTGACGTTATGACGTTAGAAAATCAGGCATATACCAAGCGCAGCGATAATTGGAACTCCGAGTTCAACTTTACGGCTGCCACGAGTTATGTTGATGCCGCCCGTGTTTCGCGCATTGTGAACAACCAGTTGCTGCTGACGTTCAGCGAAGCCGTCTCGTTCAACGGCGGCACGGCCTCTACCACGCAGACCATCACCGTGGGAGTTGCACCTACCACCGTTACCATCGGTGGAGACAACGCCCTCACCGCCGGCTCTTCCTTTACCATCAACGGCACTACCTACTACGGTGCTGAGTTGCTGACCGCCATCGCTTCTCTGACCGACGATGCAATAGTCACCGTCGGCACGTCAACATTCACGGTAACCGTCACCGGCGGTTTGTCGGGTGGTGGCGTGGTCTATGACGGCACGAACTACACGAACGGCTCTACCGTCTCGGGCAGCCACGGCACTACCGCTTCCGACTTCACGGCAATCGCCGTGAGCGGCTACACCGGCATCGTCAGTGTGAGCGGTCTCGATGTCACGGTGACTTACTTGATAACAGACCTTCCCGCGAAGAATGTGTCTGCTACTCCTGTCTTCGTGATGGGCGTGCCTAACGGTGCGTATGCCAGTTACAACTCTTCGGCGGGCGACTATCTCGTGTCTTCTACAAAGTCGGGCTACACTACGGCCTATGACCCGACGAACGATAACCTGCGCTTTGCGGTCATCCATGGCGCACTCGGAACATATCTCTATAATATCGGTTCCGGGAAATTCGTTAACCAGGCGGCCAATCCTACCCTCCTGACAACGGCGGCACCTCTTGCGACACAAGTAACGTTTGAGGCGGGTACTTCAAGCTCAAGTGCTTCCTATCCCGTGTATCTCGGTATCAATGGACAACACCTCCATGTAAACAATGCCTATACCTACGGAATTGTAAGGTGGGATTATCCGGATTCCGACAACTCAAACTGGGCTGTTATCTATGAAGGCACGCAAGACCTCTCTTCGGTCTATACATCAGTGAGAGCTACTGAAGTGGCATACATCAACAGCCTGCTTTCCAATGCCGGTAGCTTGGGTTATTCCTCAACCTCTTCAACAGCATATACCAATCTTGTGGCATTGCGCGATGCTATATCTGACGGTACAAACACCGCTTCTATGGCGGATGCTCTTGCTGTTATTGCAGCCTATAATGCTACCTCGGATGTAGTGCTTCCCGAGGACGGCAAGCTTTACACCATCACTGGCTATGTCAGCGCGGGCGTTACTATTGATGCAGCCACGGTGAACGACTTCCCCATATATAATGCTGCGGGGACGTTTACCGTGAGCAACGCGGCTTCTGCCACTACGCTTGAGAACCTCTGGGTGGCTATGTATCAAAGTGGCTCTTACTATTTCCGCTCCGCCTACGACGGACAATATCTCTCGGCAGCCGACGGATTAACAAGCTCCGCTTACCCCTACACGGTGAGCACAGGAACAGCACATCCATATTTCGCCCTTCACAACAGCACACTTGGCGGTGGCAGATATGTTGCATCGGGCTACAACAGTGGCTATAAGTTCGGTACAACATCAGGAGATTATTATGCCAATGCAAAGACGCAGCAAACTGGTTGGTCCACCGACTTCCGCTTGACAGAGAACACCGACTATGCTATGTACGTTGTAGAATTTTACGGCGTTCCTACGGGGCAGACACCGTTGCTCGCGTATGGTGCTTGGACGGGTGTCGACAACGGCGGCATTTTCGTCGCTCCTGCTACGGGCATCACACAGGCCGACCTTACCATCACGTCATTACCTAACTACAGTTATAACGTAGTGATAGACAACTCGGCACACACTGTGGCTATTACTTATACGGCTGAACTAACATACATCAACAGCCTACTTTCCAATGCCGGCAGCTTGGGTTATCCCTCAACCTCTTCAACAGCATATACCAATCTCGTGGCATTGCGCGATGATATAACTAACGGTACAAACGCCATCTCCGCCACAGACGCTGCCGCATATATTGCAGCCTATAATGCATCGGATGTGGTGCTTCCCGAGGACGGCAAGCTTTACACCATCACTGGCTATGTCAGCGCGGGCGTTACTATTGATGCAGCCACGGTGAACGACTTCCCCATATATAATGCTGCGGGGACGTTTACCGTGAGCAACGCGGCTTCTGCCACTACGCTTGAGAACCTCTGGGTGGCTATGTATCAAAGTGGCTCTTACTATTTCCGCTCCGCCTACGACGGACAATATCTCTCGGCAGCCGACGGATTAACAAGCTCCGCTTACCCCTACACGGTGAGCACAGGAACAGCACATCCATATTTCGCCCTTCACAACAGCACACTTGGCGGTGGCAGATATGTTGCATCGGGCTACAACAGTGGCTATAAGTTCGGTACAACATCAGGAGATTATTATGCCAATGCAAAGACGCAGCAAACTGGTTGGTCCACCGACTTCCGCTTGACAGAGAACACCGACTATGCTATGTACGTTGTAGAATTTTACGGCGTTCCTACGGGGCAGACACCGTTGCTCGCGTATGGTGCTTGGACGGGTGTCGACAACGGCGGCATTTTCGTCGCTCCTGCTACGGGCATCACCCGCTCCGACTTTGCCATCACGTCATTACCCGGATATGTCTTCGACGTAGCAATTGACAACTCGGCACACACTGTGGCTATTACTTACTATTCGGTAGATGAGGTGAACTTGACCTTCGACAGAACAGGGACAGATATTTCAAGCGTTACGGTAAATGTGAAGGACGCAAGCGGTGTTGTGATTCCCGGCGTGACGGCTACGCTCGAAAGCACTTCTTTCGCAGCGTTAAAGACAGGAAGTGCTACCGCCCTCTCGCGCACCACCAATTCCGTCCTCGCTCCTGCTACTTATGCCAACGATCAGAATTCTACCATCGTTTACACGTTCAAGATAGAAGGCCTCGGCACAGGCTTCAGTTACAATGCAGCCGACCTCGACGTTTATGCCATGAATGCAAGCGGGGAACAGCAAGGTACAAGCCTTGACAGAACTTTTAGTTTTGACATTTCCACCGGTACGTCCGCTGCGGGTGTCTCCACCTTTGTCAGTTCCACAGGCAATCAGATCTGTCAGGTGTCAGAGACGGATGGTGACCTTTACCACAAGGCGTGGTCAATGGCTACCAGTCCTTCGCAGACATCCACAGAACCTCTGTATGTGACGGTTACCTTGACAAAAACAGCTTCTGATGGTTGTTACGCCGGTATAGGTGCTTTGAGACTATACGAAGGACTACAGCTGACTTTTAATGATGGCACAAACGCCGTGAATGTGAGCGTGAATAGTGAATCCGACGCTGCTACGTATGTGTATAAGAACGACGCACCGCCTACCACGCTCGCTTATAGTAGCACGCGTTATGTGGATTACACGCTCAATGATACACATTACTATGGCAACAACAATGCAGCGTTGCTCTCTGCGATAGCCGACCTGTCGTCGTCTGCCACCATCACCGTGACACCTGCCACCGGCGACATCACACTCACCGATGCTAACGGTAACGCACTGACCTCTTCCGGCAAGTATTTCATAAAGAATGTAAATAGCAATAAGTATATGTGGGTTCGTGATGACGGCACGGATGATGATTACATTTATCCAACGTCGGGTATGCCCGCTTCAAGCTATCGCTTCAGCGTAGAAGGGGCCGGCAGTCTAATATCCATCAGGAGCCTCTCCAACAACAAATATCTGACGGCTTCTGACTTCAGCGACGGCGCGAAGAAAATCTCAGCCACGGCTACCGATATTTCCTCCGCTATGGTGCTCCGTGGCTTTGAAGGCAGTACTACCAACGGCTTCGCGCTGACACCGGTAGGCAACTACTTCCTGAATTTCTATACCGGCGGTTATCTCGGCTTCTGGACAGGCGGCTCTGCCACAACGTCGTCAAACACCTGGCAGTTCGTACCCGCCGTCCAGGTGGACTTTGAGGATGCCAGCGGCAATGCCATTACTGTTAAAGGCACCGTCGGCGGCACATCGTTCGCAGGCTCCGACGTATGCTTCGGACAAGGAGATGCGTGGACGGCCATCGCCGCCTTACTCCTCGATAACAGCGGCATAGCACTCGAGGCTTCTTACACCTTGAACGGAACGACCTACACGTCTTCGCAACTTTCCGACCTCTTGACGGCTCTCTCAGCCCTGACAAGTGACGCGACGGTGACCGTGCAACAGGTCACTCCGACCTTTACCGTGAATGATGTGAACGGCAACGCCCTCAGCAACACACGCAACTACCTCGTACGTATGCTCGGGCGAACAGCCGGCAACTACTATTTGCAGGCAAACGGCACCGGCGTGAAGCCGACGGAGGTAAGCTCTACCGCTGTCTATGGCAGTGCTACTTACGAGTCGCTCTTCCGACCCTTCGGCTCCGGCACCTCTCTCAGCCTGCTCCTCGTGAGCAACAACGAATTCCTACATGCCGCAACCGTGACGGACGGAGCAAACAGGGTCGATACCATCCCCTACCGCTCGTCTGCCCTATCGCTTACGGCAGAGACGGTTAGCGATATCTCCACAGCCATTTGGAATCACGTGACCAACGCCACCAATGTTTATGCGCTGAAGGCGGGTACTACATACTTCTCCAACCACGGCGGAGTGGACAATAAAATGGGTTTCTACAACAATCAGACCGATGATGGCACCATCCTCCAGTTCGTACCCTCCGTGCCGGTCATCTTTACCGATGCCAGCGGCTCTCCTATCAGCGTGAGTGTGGACGGTGTGACATTCAGCACAGGTATGGTGACGAATTTCCCATGTAACACGAGTACACAACTCCTCTTCGCGGGGCAGGAAACGAACATCGCCAACACCTACGAGATCAATGGCACCACTTACGACAGCCGTACCCTGCCTTACGTCCTGGCTTCTTTGACCGCCATGACACAGGTGAAAGTCACCGTAGGCACTCCCGCGGCCACTACGCTGCAGGATACCCGAGGCACTGACCTCAGTTCCTCCTCTAAATACTTCCTTCGCCTTCCCGGACGTAGCAATATGTATGTGGTACAAGACGGTTCCACGCTGAAACTCAAGCCGGCCGATGCCTCATCGGCCACCGCCGCACAACGCTTCTTGGTGGAGACGAGCGGCGACCTCGTACGCCTCACGTATTGTGGCCTCCAGACGGCCAGCGTCACGCCAAACCTCTATGCGCCGGTATTGACGGCAACGGATGGCGCGGTAAGGGTTGTCAATGACGGTACTCTCGTACTCAAGGGCGTGACAGGCGAGAACGCTTATCGTTACGCACTACAAGCCACCAACGGTAGCAGCACACTCTATTTCAGCAATATCTACGGCACCGACTATGATATGGGCTTCTACGGCTCCACTACCTACGGCGGCTCCGAAGACGACGGCACATGGTTTGAGTTTGTACGCGCCATCAATTTAACCTTCGTAAATTCTAACGGCACTGCGCTCACCGCTACCATTAACGGCACCGACTATGCCGGTTCTGCATGCCTGATTGACGATATATCTACTTTTGTAATCAACGCACCCGTCGGCGACAATCCCGTGGCTACCATCAACGATACAGAATATACCGGCTATGCTGCTATCATTGCCGCACTCAACGCGTTGACCTCGGACGCTACGGTGACATTCAATTCCGAGCAACTGACCTTCGAGAACCCCACCTCGCAAGAGCTCTCCGTCACCTTAGACGGTACGACGACTACCGCTTCTACCGTTACCGGCTCTGTCACGGTAACCAAATATGATAATTACTCTTATTCTTCATTCTTGGTAAACGGTCTGCAACTCGGCGACATCTCCGAAGCCACAATTGACGAAACGACATACACCGGTGCCGACGATATCCTCGATGCCCTTAGCGCGCTGACCGAGGATGCTACCGTGACGCTGAGTGCTATACAACTCTCGTTCGTAGATATCAACGGATGGCCGGTAACTACCAAGGTAAACGGTTCGACATACGACACCGGTGTCCTCAACGTCATTAAGGGTACACCCCTGAAGTCCCTCACACCGCCTAACCGCCTGGCTACCTATACCATCGGCGAGCAGACGGCAATGAACTATCAGCAGGTGATTGACAAAGTGGCCGAACTTACCGCAAACACCACCATCCAGTGTAGCGCGAACTATGTCTTGACGTTCGAGGACGGCAGCGGTACCACCATCAATTCTCAGATACACAGCTACACAAACTCCGACCCGGCCACAAGTGGCACATACAGTGCTACGCATACAATAGGTATGGGGTGTGTGCTTACCAAGATTGACCTCGACGGTTATACGCGACTTGACTACACCTATACGCTGAATGATGAAGAATACGACATCATCGACCTCTATGCCGCCCTCGGTGCTATGGAGGTAGCCAACGGGCAGACGGTGACCGTCACCGTGACAACGCCTGCCTCCTCCGCCCTTACCGTTACCGACATCTACGGCAATCCGCTCGTCGAGGGCAACTACTATTATCTGAAGTTCCCCGGACGTGCCAATAGCGATGGCGATTACTATCTTGCAGGTAGCACGGCGAGCGGTGTCGATACGCTACGCGTCTCTCACCCGTATTATAACAGCGTCGGTTTCTCCAGCACCCCGTCCGCTTCGCCTTACAACCGCTACGTCTTCACCGTGACGGGTGGAAGCAATTATCTACGGTTGTATCCCTCCTTCAAGCCGGGATACATCGTCGGTAGCGAAGACCGCTCCGTCGGTTCTGACAAAGTGAAACTTTACAGCGATGCCGGCCTGGCCGTTACGTTCCGTGCCGAGTCCACCAACACCAACTATGCCAACTCTTACGTGATGCGCGTAGCGCACGGCAACAGTTCCGATGCACTCTATTTCAGCAACACCGGCGGCGTAAGCTATAATATGGGCTTCTACAAATCTATTGATGACGGTGCTTACATTCAGTTCGTACCGTATGTGAGCGGCTTGACGCTCAACTTCGTCGATGACTCCGACAATGCCCTTACGGTGAATGTATATCAGAACCAGGCCTCCAACGGTGTCACGACCATACAATCCAGGGTCACATCTATGACCCTTGACAGAACCAGTGTCAACGTGGAGGAACTCAACTACTACTATTTAGATCCCACGACCGGTGCGGGCTACAATGTCGTCGGCTATAAATATGGCGGCACGACTTACGCCACCTGGACAGCCCTGCTCGGCAGCGGTGCCGCTTCCAGCGGAGGCTCCGTGAGCGTCATTCTTTCAACGGACGGTATCCGTCCGCGCGACATCAACGGCAACCTCCTCGTTGCCGGGGTTACCTACCGCATTATACGAATGAAGAGTGGTGATAACTATTATTTGACACAGAACGAGACCACTAAGTTCAAGGCAGCGACCAGCGAAAAGGCTACCGACGGCACGCAGTATTGGACGGTAAGCACTTCCGACGACTTCGCCACGATGCAGCTTCTCTTCAACGGCACGAATGCTGTGTCGTTCGATGGCTCCCTCAACAGTGCGGGTAAGGCATATCTTGACGGCACGACAGGGACTGCGGTGACATTCCATGCGGTGCAGGCTGATCCTACTACGTACTACTATTTCCTTGAAACAACGCTGAGTAGCAGTAATGCTCGTTTGGCAAATGCGGGAACCAATTTCGGCTTCTATACCTTTACCTATGGTTCTGATTACTACGGAGTAGCAGCCAAACTGGCCTTTGAACCCGTAGGTGCCTCCGACGTCTTTGGACAGCCGCTCGTCGCCGACCGTCCATACCGCATTGAGATGCCGGCTAAGGTGGGCTCGTCGAACTTCTCAGAAGGCCTACCCGTCACACTAACGCTCACGAGTACCAACTCCTACGTAACTGAGACGAAGGCCTTCCCCGCCAGCATCTCTAACTACTGTCGTTACTACTGGCTGCCCGCGACTTATACAGGCCTCAACTATATGTACAACTATATGCAGGCCTGGTATATGGAACCCGTCTCCGGCGAGGAGAACAGTTACAAGATAAAGTGCGGCAACGGCAACTACGTCGTTGCCACCGCCAGCGGTGTTAATATCAACACCACCGATGCCGACGCTGCTACGGTGTTCGAGGCAGTTACCGCGACCTACGATGAAATGACGCAGATCTACGGCCTGAAGACCACAATTAGCGGCACGCCTTACTATCTCATCTGCGACGGCACGTCCAACCTGGCCGTTACCACGTCCGCTCCCGGTTCCAGCAGCCGCTGGGCAGACAAGTATGTCTATCGCTTCACCCCGCTGCGGAGTTCTGCCCTCAGCGAGGTATATGCCGCCGACGGTAGCCGACCCGTCAAGGCGAAAGGCTTCGACTGCTACGGACTCGGATATGGTGCCAAAGGACTGGTTTACAACACAGGCACACAGACCTACAGCGAATCCGCTACCGACATCATCGGGTTCCACGACCTGGTGACGGGGCTTGGCGATAAGAACGACTCTATCGTCGGATACCACCTGCCCGAGACCATCTTCCTCGCCTATGACTACGCTACCAGCACCTACCAGGAGACCATCGACTTCTCACGGCCTAAACTCATCGGCTACAAGGATGCCGAGGACGGCGAGACCGGAACCGTATGGAGCACCACAAACAAGTGGCAGAAGAACGCTGACGGATACTATGTCGGCACGGGCTATCAGCTCAAGAATTTCCCCATTGTCTCCTCGCCCGCTCCCACGAAGAATAATAGCGGTGTTTATGTGTTTGATGCCACTAAGACAATGTGGTATCTCATAGAGATGGGTGTAAGCTATGGAGAAGACAATAGCAATTGTAATCTCATCCGTTATGATTTGATAGCCGAAGACACAAAGAGCAGTCTGGATAACCCGTTCGTTGACAAGTATCTCTTCTGCTTCGTCGGCGACAGCATTAACGGCTACCTCATCTACAACAAGGCCTACGGCCCTGCTTACTTCGTGGGATCCGCTGGCGAACAGGCTACTTGGGGAACGGAGCACAACGTCGTATATTGTAGCAACGATGATGCTAACGATACGAAGCGCAACAAGTCGCGTATCCTCTTCCAAGTCACCCAGCACGACCAGACCAACTACTATTCGTTTGTGGACCGTTACACAGGATTCTCTCTTGATCGTTGGAAGGTTACCGACAAGAATTATGTGTGCTATTGGCATAGCCGTCAGACCAATGGCGATGGTACCTATGTGAATTACGGAGGTAATGGCTATAAAGATGGTCTTACCGACTACCAGAAAAAGACGGTGGGATTTGTACCCAACTCGTTCGAACGCGCCGGTAACACACTGAAGGCACACGACATGGGATTCCCTGATGCTGCTGATATGTTCAATACGCTCCTCAAAGACGCGATGGAGAACGGCTCCCTCAGCAGTATGGTGGGCTATGTCGGTATGTTCCGCTCACAAGCTGACCTTGATGCACAATACGCCAGTTATCTCAGCGATGTGGCTGCCGCTACCGTGAATAGCAGTTATACCGACACCCAACTTCGGGCACAAATCGTCACACGCTACAATGAATTCTTCTCCTGGCTGCAAGAAGATGATGGTGATTACACTCCGAAGACCAACGGTGTGCAGCACATCGACGGAAACTTCTACTATCTGAAGAGTGCAGCAAACGACGGATATCTTGCGGTGACCTCAGGCACTGAAGGGGCTGACAGTTACTCTTTAACAACGATTGCTTCACCCGACCTCGTTCCGGGAGCCATCTGGCAGCTGGATACTAAATCAGAGGACGAGTATAGTGAAAATAATGAATCCCTGAACGGTAACACCTACACCCTGCGCAACGTTTATTGGAACGCTTCGCTCAGTGGCATCACCGAAGGCGATGCATGCACGCTCTCGCTCGATGATGACGACTTTGCTGAACTGGATGTCTTCTGTGACTTGACAGCGATGGAGAACCCGGGCCAGCATGTTATTCGTCTTGCAGCGGGTGGTAAACTCTCCGATGCAGATATGTGTTTCACTATTGATGCCGACGAAAACCAACTCGAGGGACACGCAGGAACCATCGGCGGCGGTCAGCGACGCTGGTATCTCATCCCGCTAAAGAGAGAGTCGCCTACTTCATCCGATGCGTGGGATGAGGTCGCTAACCGTGTGGAGGAATTCACAACAGTGAACATCCCCTCGGAAGCTACTTGGCACAATGGTACCACAATAGGCAACACGGCGGCTTCCGACCTCGTCTTCACCACCTACTGTAACCCCGACCGCGCAGTGGCTTTCCCACACAATTCGAATATCTACGCCTTCCGTGCCGACCACGAGGTAGGAAGCACGGCAATCTACCTCGAGCAACTCGATGATGTCAGCGGACAGACCATACCTGCCAATATGGGCGTGGTAATCCTTGCTCCGAACGGTACCACCGTTCCGTTCCTGCCCGTGGAAACGTCTGCTGTCACCAACACAAGTACGCTCCTGACGAGTGCCGGCGATGAGCTGGAAGGGAACGTCGTTTCCTCCGGTAATTATGTCTTTGTCTATAAGAAGAGCGGAACAGACTATGTGCTGAAATTCTACAAGGTAGGCTCCAAGGGCATAACTCTCGGTTACCACCGCGCATATCTGCCGGCATCCGAACTGGATTACGCCACACGCGGTATGAGCAGCCTCGGTATCAGTATGCTCTTCGACGACGGCACCGTGACCAAACTCAGTCTGCCGCTTACCGATACGGAAGACGACGACTTCTTCGGCACGGGGGTCAGCGACGGCGCTGTTTATGATCTCCAAGGACGCCGCGTGGCGGATCCCACGCAGCCCGGCGTGTATATCATTGGCGGACGCAAAGTCTATGTGAAGTAACTAATTGTCGGACGTTTTTTATACAGCATACGTTATGAAAAAGAAAACTTACATAGAACCCCAATACCGTATTGTATATCTCTCCACTCTTTGCGATGGAGGCCTGATGGAGGGCTCTGCCCAAAAGACAGGAGACGAAGAGGTTGATGACGACGACGATTTCCTCGGCACTCGTCCGTTTGATTTCGACTGGCAATAGTCCTTGTCACAAGGGTTTACCTTCCTTATCTACTCACGCCGCCCCGCAGCCGCCTTGTGCTGCGGGGCGGCGTTGTTATTAATGCGCGCTGCTACTTCCAGACGAGGACACCGACACTCCCAGCGGATGCCGCAGCGCACGCGGCTCGCGGGCATCAACTTGCACGCAGCTACCATAGTAATCAATAAACGAAGGGAAAAAGCGGGAAGAGAAGACCGTCCCGACGGGTTTCAAACATAGCCCGATTGATTTTAAACTCGAGTGCTTTGATTTTGAAATCAAAGCCTTTGATTTTAAAATCAATCCGATTGATTTTAAAATCAATCGGACTAAGTTTAAGCACGGTCGGACAACGTTTAAGCACGGTCGGACTTCTATTAAAATCTCCGTGCGCAATGCCAATAAACCAGCGTTGCGGATGCTTTGCCAATACGTAAGCCCCTCACTGTCGAAAACGCTGGGAGCGCAGCCTATAGGAGCGCAGCCGGCTCGCCTGTGTTCTCTTGCACGCGAGCCGCGTGCGCTCCTATAGCCTGCGGGTGTGCGTTATCGCTTCTCAAACGTCAGGGTGTCGCCATAGGAGGTGCCGATGCCGTTTGTGGCAAACGCGGCGTAGGAGTAGGTGCCATCACCGAGGCTGTCGGTGAAGGCACGGAAGAGGGCCGCTTCGTCGAGCACGGCGAGGCGTGTTTCTTTGAGTGTGTCGTTCCAATAGACAAAGCCGCGCTGAGTGATGGTGCTGTTGAGCGACTCTAACACCTCTCCTGTCATTCGCACGCTGTCGCCCACCGCAGGCTCTGCACCGAGTGTTTGTACCTTGGGAGCAAAAGGCTGCTCGCCGCTGCGGTCCTCGCCGCTGCAAGAGCTTAGAAGAAGAGCAAGGAGGGGGAGGAGGAGAAAAGTTTTTTTCATAGCCAAGAGGAGGAATAGAGCGTTTGCGTATGTAGTGTTTCAGGGGTGACGGCCACGCGCTGGTCTATCTCATAGCCCACGAGCCACACGATGCCTGCATCGTCGCATAGTGCGCGTGCCTTGTGCCGTCGTAGGAGGGAAATGTGGCGGTCGGAGAGGTAGTCGTTTACTAACTTTGAGCCGTGAAGCCCGAAGGGCCGGAAGCGGTCGCCGTCGTGCAACGGTCGCAAACGTAGCACGCCCCGTACGCGGTCGGCATCTATGCTACACGAACTCTCGGGCAAGAGCGGCACGGCGGGATTGCCCCATTCTATGGCATCACTGGTGCGTACGAGCATCGTGTCGCCGTGGGTTACATATCTTCCCACCGGGCTGTCAACAAGCCCGACTATTTGCGGAAGCATAGCGGGGGGGAATAACGTGGCGAGCGCGGCGTGAAGCAGCGTGCGCGGTGCGGGGTGCGTCTGCAACGTCTTCAGAGCGATGGAGGAAATGCCGTCGGCACGGTGGACGACAGCGGCGAGTTCGGCACGGATGCCTTGCTTATAATAATACTGTGCGTCGTGTAGCCGGCTGATGGTTTCCGATAGCGTGTGGTCTATTGACGGGTTGAGCGTGCGCAAGACCGGCAATAGTTTGTGGCGTATGCTGTTGCGGCGGAACGTAGTGTCGCTGTTGGTGCTGTCGCAGACGTAGCCCTGGTGTTGTGCAGCAAGATAGTCTTCCAATGTTTTACGGGGCACATTGAGCAGCGGACGCGCCAGCACGGGTGTGGAGGCATCGCTGTGCAGGCGTGTCTCGGAGGCCATTGCCGTAAGTCCGTCAATGCCGCTTCCGCGAATGAGGTTGAGCAGAAAGGTCTCTACATTGTCGTCGCGGTGGTGGGCGGTGCATACCACATCGATGTGTTGCTTTAGACACTCCTCGGCAAACCAGGTATAGCGTAGTCGCCGTGCTGCCATCTCAAGGCTCTCGCCGTGCTGCTTGGCCTCGTCGCGCGTGTTGAAACGGTGTACAACGAGTGGCACGCCTTTTTCTTTGCATAGTTGGCGCACAAACTCCTCGTCGCGTGCACTCTCCTCGCCGCGTAAGCAGAAGTTGGCGTGTGCCGCCACTACCTCCACGCCGTGTGCTAAGAGCAGAAGCAACAAAGCCACAGAATCCGCCCCGCCACTCAATCCGAGCAGCACACGGCGGTAGGGAATAGATATGTTGTTGAGCGTAGCGATAAACGAAAAACAATAAGAGATTAGTACGATACACTGACGGTAAAACCTTCTGCGCGCACTTTTTGTGCGATATGGTCAAGCACCTCTGCGGGGGCTTTACACAGGCCGCGGGCGGGTGTCTCGCGGTCGATGGTATAAATCATCACCTGTTGCGGACGGATGGTATGCACGGCTTCTATCCAGGGCAGCACATAGTTGTCGGACGTGTTGTCTATATCTGTGCCGTCGTCGGAAACACCCCGCATAAACATCGTCTGGATAATAACGTGGCCGTGGAAGGACTTGAGCGTTTGTATAATGTTTTCCACGTGATAGTTTCCTACGGGGCGATCTACGGTTTTGATGTAGCGGGGGTCGGCGGTGTCGAGCTTCTGGATGTTGTTGTCCACTTTGAGAAGCGCGTCAAACACCTCGGGTTTGTGACACATCGTAGCGTTGCTCAGCACCGATACTTTTGCGTTGGGACAGAAGTGGTTTCGCAGCTCTATCGTGTCGTCGATAATCGCTGCGAAGTCGGGGTGTGCCGTAGGCTCGCCGTTCCCGGCAAACGTCAGCACATCGGGCAGTTTGTCGGTTTGTTGCATCAGAGATAACTGCGCCTCGAGTGCCGCAGCTACCTGCTGGCGTGTGGGGCGGGGCATCGTCGGACGTCTCAAGGCATTAAAGCCGCACTCGCAGTAGATACAATCAAACGTACAGAGTTTGCCATCGGCGGGGATGAGGTTGATGCCCAACGAAATCCCTAAGCGGCGACTACGTACGGGGCCAAAGATGGGAGACGGATAGAGAACTGTCATAGCAAATACGATGTTTCAGCGTGGTGGCGCACGGCGGGGTTCAGAACTTCACCCACATAGCGGGGTTCAACGGCTCGCGCTCTTGGCGCACCTGGAAATAGAGCGTGCGCTCGCCTGCGGCATCGCGCCCCACCTTGCCGAGGGTCGCCAAGGCTTTGACACTCTGCCCCGTCTTCACACAGACGTCTTCAAGCCGAGCATATACGGTGAGGTAAGCACCGTGGCGAAGAATGACGCAGTAGCCACTCTCGTATTCATAGACAGCAGCCACTTTCCCCTCGTACACCGCGCGAGCCTGGCACGCATTTTTGCCGCGCACAAAAACACCTTTGCTACCTATCTCTAAGCCACTGATGCTGTGGAGGCCATAGCCGCGGAGCAGTTTATACTGCCCGGTGAGTGGAACGGGCAGTGTGCCTTTGGCGGAGGCAAACGAGGACGGAACATTCTGAGCGGAAAGCAGCAGCGGAAGGCAAGCAAGCAAAAGGACGATTTTTCTTAGCATAGGAAAGGATTTTTTATAGAGGTGTGGGCTATTCTTTAATTCTTGTTTCGGAAGTAGTGCGAAAAGCTTTGCAGGGCAAGGCTGCGCCTTGGTTTGTCTTCGACAGACTTTTGCTCGCCAAGGCAAAGCAGAAGCAAGCTTCGCTTTGCT
>ERZ842401.530-NODE-530-length-55873-cov-12.600004_pt1 | contig 55873 bp, 43 predicted proteins | sample MGYA00521270_ERZ842401 | MGnify/ENA primary metagenome ERZ842401 (study PRJEB31892, sample SAMEA3878208) | bioreactor metagenome | biome: Moose rumen | place: Sweden | collected 2011-10 | study: EMG produced TPA metagenomics assembly of the PRJEB12797 data set... | reverse complement strand
GCCTGCACAAGAAATTAATGTAGTGCTTAATATAAGGAAAGAAAGGAGTAACGCACTAAAAAGTGCTGTTTTACAGTACCCCCCCCCACCACCTATAGCATTTTGTGCGGATATTGTCAAGACCTATGAAGGACTTTTTGAAAAGATTTTTGACGGACATACAGCCTCCTATGATATTCAATTATATTTTAACACAGCAAACGTTTTTGTCTACTATTCCTAAGGACAATTCTTATATATTCTTGCGAATTTGTTTGAATTTTATACCCGAAATTCAAAATCTGTCAACAAAAGTGGGATAAACGTCAAATTTTAGGGACGAAAGGTGGATTTTCAGCAAAAATCAAGCTTTTTCGCGACATAATTTTCAAAAACGTCAACATTATTAGGTTATGAAACACCACCTTTTGAAGTTTTTTGTTCCAAAAAACTTCTACATCATTTTCTAAGCTGACTTGCTAAAGCCCCTAAAAACACAACCTATGAATTTTACGTCGTGAAACCTGTAGGTTTTGTGTCGTGAAACCTATAGGTTTTACGAATTTACTCAATCTCTACCATAATCGGGCAGTGATCGGAGCCTGTTACTTCACTTAAAATGGTACTGGATTTTACACTCGGCAAAAAAGACGGATTCACACACTGATAGTCTATGCGCCACCCGACGTTCTTCTCGCGGGCATGAAATCTGTAGCTCCACCACGTATACTTCGCAGGCTCAGAACAGAAATGCCGGAACGTGTCCACATAGCCCGCAGCCGTAAATTCATCCATCCAGGCACGCTCTTCCGGCAAGTAGCCTGCATTATGCTCATTAGTCTTTGGATTGGCAAGGTCAATAGGCTTATGTGCAATGTTGTAATCACCGCACAGAATGATGTTAAAGTCGTCAGCAACGAGATCATTGCACTTTTCAAGCATGGCATGACAAAAATCTAGCTTGTAGCAAAGCCGTGCACCAGCGTCCTGACTATTGGGAAAATATGCCGATATAACGACAAGTTTTCCAAAAAAAGCCATAGTAACGCGACCTTCATCATCAAATGCAGGAATGCCCATAGTTTCTACAGAGTCTGGTTGCTGTCTGCAATACAAAGCCGTACCAGAATACCCAGCTTTCTTTGCACTTGAAAAATATGACAGATATGTACCTCCGCCCAGTACGGGCGGATGCAGCAATGCATCCGAAAGCTGAGAAGGATTAGCCTTTGTTTCCTGAATGCACACGACATCAGCACCACTTGCAGCCAACCAGTCTACAAAACCTTTTTTTTCTACAGCCCTAATGCCGTTTACATTCCAAGAAAGAATTTTCATGCAACCATCAAACCTTGAACAAATCAATTTGAGTGCCAATTTTTTCAATGGCCCTGCTTACCTGACCAGAAATATCTGACAGGGCAGCACCTGTCTCATTTATCTTTCTGGCTCCATTAGACATTTCCGTCATGCCTTCACGCATGGCATTCGAAGCATCCTGCAATTGACGTACTTCAGACAGAATAAGCTTGTTGCCATTAGACATTTCCTCAGAAGCAGCTTTAACTTCTCGCGTGCTGTCGTTCATTGTCCGCAAAGCATCGGAAATCTGCTTTGAACCTTGATTCTGTTCTTCCATTGCAGCCTTAATCTGCATGACAAGCTGATCCGTTTCCTTGATTTTTTCAGACACAATCGAAAAGGAGCGACTAGAAGCATTGGAAGCCGTAACAACATCTCCAATAGACTCCTTAATCTTAGTCAGCTGCTCGCCAATAGTCTTTGACTGTGAAGCCGACGTTTCGGAAAGCTTACGAATTTCATCAGCAACAACAGCAAAGCCTTTTCCTGCCTCACCAGCATGTGCAGCTTCAATAGCAGCATTCATGGCAAGCAGGTTTGTCTGCTCGGCAATGTCGGAAATGGCAATGTTTGCATCCTGAAGCATTTCACTCTGAGACTCAATCTGAAGAATCTTTTCATTCACATCATTCTGCAAGTTGAATCCCTGGATAGCATTCTTTTCAAGTTCATCAAACGAACCTGCCATCTTTTCCACGGAATGGTTTACGGAACTGATGTTTCCGACCATTTCTTCTACTGCTACAGAAGCCTGGTTTACGCTGCCAGACTGGTTTTCAATCATCTTGTTCAGAGACTCAATGTTCGATGAAATCTGGTTTACGGCACCAGCTGTCTGCTGAACACTGTCAGTCTGCTTGTTTATGTGAGAAGAAATGCTTTCAATGTTTGCAATAATCTGAGTAATGGCACTTGCAGAATCCTGCGTACAGTCAGACAGGTACGAACCTGACGTAATGAGTTCGTCCTTTGATTTTTTTGTTTCGGCAATAATCCTGTGCAACTTGTCGCAGAATGCATTGAAGCTTATGACAAGCTGTCCAATTTCATCGCGGATAAGTAGTTTTACGCGCCTTGTAAGGTCGGCTTCGCCCGAAGACATGTCCTTAAGCTGATTGGTAACATTTGAAATGCGCCACATGAGCCATCTGATGAACAAATAGCTCAACACCATCAAGACAATGACAATAAAAATAATGACAGGAATCATTATGCCGATGGTAGCTTTTTTTACTCGCTGCATTTCTTCAAGACTCTTGGCAATGAAGAGCATTCCGGTAATTGTTCCGTCATCGCTCCTTATAGGCTGATAGACCGTATAATACCGTGAACCTGCTATATCATTTTCACCCATATACGATTCACCGCGTCTTAAAACCTTGCTGACAATATCCTGATTCGTCAGTTTTGATCCTTCAACACTCTTGCCGTTTTGGTCTTTCAGGGAACTTTTTACGCGTACATCTCCATAAAACAAAGTGCACTCACAGTCAAAGCCATTCTTTATGACCGTAATAAAGTCGTCTGTTGTAAGATTATATACGAATACAGAAGCACCAACGACAGAACCATTATAGGTAATAGGATATGCAGCAATAGACGCATACGGAGATTCAAAAATAGGCTCAAATGAATCGGCAGACGAGCCTCCCAAAGCCTTTTTTACTGCATAGATGGAAGAAAGGTTCGTTCCCTTCGGCACACCGTTCGCTCCACCAGCAAGAACAACGCCGTTTTGATCAACGAATGCCATATATTCATAATCCAAGGCTTCATCGTAGTATCTTGTAAGGGAGTCAAGTTTGGAAACGTCACGAGATGCTACGGCTGCCCTTACTTCATCACTGTTTGCAGACACAGCTGCACCGTAATCAAGCGTAATGGCCCAGTCAACAAGAATGCGAGCTGCCCCCTCTGCTGTATGAGAAATAGCAGATTCTGCATCAGCAAACTGCTTTTTGTTAAACACCGTAACCGCGATTGTAGCAACGACAACACAGCTAAAAATAATTACGCCACCAATAAGTGCTACCAGTTTTGTAGCAATCTGTACATCTTTCTTTTCCTTCTGCTCGGCCATCAAAGAAGCTCCTTCATGATAAAATAAGAAAACACAGCCAATATACCACAAATATCGGTTAATATCAAATTCTTTTTAATGTTGCCACACCATTTTATTGCAGCAACAGGCTCTCTTCTATTATAATAACGTCATGATTACAGAGGTTTCCATTACAGTAAGTCCTGAAAAAGAAAAAGATGAACAGTTCATAAAGGACAACATTGTAAAAACCCTTCAACGACAAGGGCATATCATTCGTCCATCCGACATCACAATCGTTTTTGTAAAAAAATCCATTGATGCACGGCATGGACAAATAAAACTCGTGCTTAGATACAAAGTATATGAAGGCGTAAAACCAGAGGAAATGCCTTCGGAAAGCGTTCCACAATGGCATCATGCTACAGGAAACAAGAAAATAATCATCATTGGCTCAGGTCCTGCAGGACTTTTTGCAGCCTTTACCCTTTTGGAACACAGCATACAGCCCATCATCATTGAACGAGGCTCCACAACAAGCCAGCGCAGAAAAGACATTGCTGCAATCAGTACAAGGGGCTTTGTTGACAGCAATTCCAATTACTGCTTTGGAGAAGGAGGAGCAGGAACCTTCAGCGATGGAAAACTGTACACCAGAAGCAACAAACGGGGAAACATTCCTTTGATATTGCGCATGTTTGTACATTTTGGAGCAGACAAGAAAATCCTGACCGATGCACATCCCCACATTGGCACAGACAAGCTTCCGTCAATCGTGAATGCCATGAGAAACAAAATTCTGGCATTGGGTGGAGAACTGCATTTTGACACGACCTGCACCGATTTCATTACCGAACAAACCGCTGAAGGAACAGCTGTAAAGGGAGTACGAACAAAAAACACCAAAACACAAGAAATGAACGAATTCCGTGCTGATGCAGTCATCCTTGCCACAGGACATTCCGCCACAGACATCTATGAACTGATTGCCCGAACAGCCCCAGAAGCTCTGGAAGCAAAAACCTTTGCCGTGGGCGTGCGAGTGGAGCATCCTCGCGAAACAATAGACCGCATACAATACCATGGAAAGCTTGACACTGGTCTTGGAGCTGCGGAATACCGGCTTACAAGCCAGCAGGAAGGTCGTGGAGTATACAGTTTTTGCATGTGTCCAGGAGGATTCGTTGTTCCAAGTTCGACAGGACCTCAAGAAATCGTTGTAAACGGCATGTCTGCGGCAGGTCGAAACAGTCAGTGGAGCAATGCAGCCATTGTCGTAGAAACACGTCCCGAAGACATACCTTCAGAATGCTGCAGCCCACTAACGCCAGCCTTGAACGGTCTTGTCTGGCGGAATTACATAGAAAGAAATACATACACCTGTGGAATCGGGCAGCAAGCACCTGCGCAAAGACTGCAAGATTTTCTTGCAGGCACCATAAGCAAAAGCCTTCCGAAAACCAGCTACACGCCTGGAGTTGTAAGCAGAGACTTGCACCAGTGCCTTCCTCCACAGGTTACTGGCAGACTCGCCCATGCCTTCCGAGATTTTGACCGGGACATGAAAGGCTTCATTTGCCCTGAAGCCGTGCTCATTGCAAGCGAAACAAGGACAAGCACTCCTGTACGAATTGTAAGGATCAAGGAAACGGGTGAATGTACGGCACTGAAAAACCTGTATCCTGCTGGCGAAGGATCTGGCTACGCAGGAGGCATTGTTAGCAGTGCAATGGACGGCATTCATGAATGTAACCTGCTCATACAAAACCTAGGCTTGCAGAAAGAACCAGGATGAAGATTTTCCTCGGAGGCGAAAAATGGCAGGAAATAAAGTATTTGAAAGCATTATAAATGGTCTCAATGAAAGTCTTGCTTATGCAAAAGGCGATACATCTAAAGCAAGAAAAATGAACGTCTCAGTTGCTGAACTTCCTCAGTACCATGCAATTAATTACAACCAATTGGATAATATAAATAAGTAGTGCCTGCTGAAAAAGTCTCTTTTTTGCAGGCACTAATTATGTCTTGCAACGCTTGCCCTTATAAGGGTTGCGATGCGAAGTCTTTCAAATTCCTTGTCACTTACAAGCAAGTTATATGCAGAGGCAAACATTCCAACTTCTTGCATAATGGTTTCTAACATCATAGCTCCAGGAACTTGCAAGCCATCTTCTATGCGTGACAAGGACGAAGAGGAGCACAAGCCCTGACTAAGCTGCGACTGCGTCATGTGCCGCCGTCGCCGTGCTTCCTGTATAAATTTCCCCATAGGATATATTTTAGCCACAAAACACCTCGTATGAAAAAATTGCTTTTCATAGATTAGCATGTTTTATTTTCCCTCGCAACAAATAAAAATAGAGCTGCTCGGAAAACTTCAGTTTACGAACAGGTCTGCACCTCCTTATTCGTAAAAAGTGACCTCCACATATTTTTCAGGAAAACCTTCGTATGGGGAAATCATTACCGCACAGCCGCTTGCTCCCGTACTCAGTCGCGGTGATTCATTCTCAATTTCTTTTTCATTTCAAAATGGTGTTTCATTTCATGTTCCTTATCGCATTCAAACCAGTCCAGCACATTGTAAAACATGAAATTTGTCATTTTGCGCAAATTTTGACCTTTTTTTTATTGAAAGATACTGCAAAAAAAGACTTTTTGATACGTGCATCGTAAAACCCTAAGGATTTGTGTCGTAAAACCTTAGGGATTTGCGTCGTAAAACCTTAGGGATTTGCGTCGTAAAACCTTAGGGATTTGTGTCGCAAAACCTTAGGGATTTGTGTCGCAAAACCTTAGGGATTTGCGTCGTAAAACCTTAGGGATTTGTGTCGTAAAACCTTAGGGATTTGCGTCGTAAAACCTCCCAGTACTGAATTCTGGGATGCCGAATACACGGAAAAACGGCACGAGGAGGCAGACTCCTAGATGACCTGTTTTTGTTTCCATCTGCCGCGTACAAAGCGGACAACAAAGAAGAGAGAACGCACAATCCAGTCCATGACCATTGCAATCCACACGCTCAAAGCCCCGAAATGCGCAGGCAGCCCCAAAAGGGCAATAATGCCGAATATTCCCGTAGCCTTAAGCACAAAGCTCATGCCTACCCGTACAGTCCACATGCTCACCATGGACACAATCATGGTAAAGGCCGAGTCGCCTGCAGCACGCAGGGCATTGGGCAATGAAAACGACAAAGGCCAGATAAAGATTCCGCACAAACCATGCACAAGCGTCATATACCAGCCAAGCCGAGAGGTTTCCGGCGACATTCCGTACAACGAGATTATTCTGGACGAAAGCAGCAGGAGAGGAACATTCAGCGCCAAGAATCCAATGTAAGCCGCAGCCATCATCTTTTTTGTGTAATGAACAGCCTGTCCGTACTCCCTTGCCCCCATGCACTGTCCGACCACGGTGAGCATGGCAATGCCGATGGCGTTGCCGGGCAGGACTTCAAACGATGCCAGCGTATTGCCAACAGCATTTGCGGCAATGGCAACCGTTCCGTACGATGAAATGAGGGACAGTACAAGGATTTTTCCTATCTGAAATGCGGAGCCTTCCAGTCCGTTCGGAATGCCAATGCGCAGGATGCGCCCTATCAGGTGAAAATCAATGTGCATGTGCAAAATGCCCTTTATGCTGACCGTCCTGTTTGTGTACAGGCACACAAACAGGACGATTGCCGCTGCTAGCCTTGACAAAAGAGTCGGCACGGCAACGCCTTCCACTCCCCAATGCAAACCGTAAATGAGCACTGCATTGCCGCCTATGTTTATGACGTTTACAAGGGCTGCAATCCACATGCTTATTCTGGAGTTTCCCAAGGAGCGAAAGATTGCAGCGGCTGCGTTGTACACGGCAATGGCAGGAAGAGCCAAAAGCGTTATAAGGAAATAGCGTCGGCTTGCAGTCATGACATCTGCATCAACGGTGCCGAACACGGCGGAAAGCACGTGCCTGTGAAAGACTGTACCCGTCACAAGAAGTACTACGGCAATGAATGTCGTGGCATACAAAAGCTGCATTGCAGTCTTTTGTGCCATTGCCGTACTTTTTCTTCCAATATACTGGGAACAGACAACAGCACCTCCGGTAGCAAGAGCCGCAAAAATCTGGGTTATGAGAATGTTGATTTGGTCTACCAGCGAAACGCCGCTTACGCTTGCTTCGCCCAATGACGACACCATGATGATGTCCGCCATGCCGAGCGTAATCTGAAGCAGCTGCTCCACCAGAAGCGGCCATATCAGATTCCACAAACTGCGGTTGGAAAACAGCATGCCGGAGTCTTTACTTGAGCAGTCGGTTGAGCGTTGCATCCTTTTGCCTCCAGTTCTTGTCCACCTTTACCTGAAGGTCTATGTCTACGCGGTACGGAAAGATTTTACGGCATTCCTTTATGGAGTCAACGCGGATTGCCTTTATCATGGAAGCCCCTTTACCTATGACGATGCCTTTCTGGCTGTCACGTTCGACGCACAGGACGGCGCGGACTTTAAGAAGGTTCGCCTTTTCCATCTTCATGTCCTGTATGTTCACGTAGATTGCATGGGGCAGTTCCTGTTCCAGTCGGTTTATTGCCTGTCCGCGGATAATTTCGGCAATGCGGAAATCAACTTCCTGATCGGTGTAAAATTCTTCGGGATACAGGTGCGGTGCTTCGGGTGCAAGGTCGTACAATGCCTTGAGCACATCATTTACGTTGACATCATCCTTTGCACTCATTTCCACCACTTTGGACGCAGAAAAATCAGGAAACGCATGCTGTACAAAAGCACGGGCATCGGACACTTGTGCACGAGGGTCTTCCGTTTTGTTAATGGCAATGACCATTTTGTCTTTGTACGGAGCCACCATTGAAGCTATCATTTCTTCTTCGGAACCATGCTCACGGGTAGAATCAATGATGTAAAGAATGGCATCACTTTCTTTCATTTGGTCGGCTGCAATCTGCGTGAGTTTCAGGTTCAGTTTTTTGTCGCTTTCATGAAGGCCGGGCGTGTCAATAAAGACCAGCTGCCCAAGGGAAGTGTTTACGATGCCACGGATGGCATTGCGCGTTGTCTGGGGAACAGATGACACTATGCTTATCTTTTCGCCACTTGCGGTGTTCAGGAAGGTTGACTTGCCCACTGACGGACGGCCTATAACGGAAACCATTGCCGTTTTAGGGCCTACAGGGGGCAGTTCTTCTTCTGGTAAAAGCACGTCAGGAGCTTTTTCATTCATATCCATGCTTTCCATTATAAAGCACAAAAGCCCAGCCGTGCAACAGTCCAAAGGAACAATCAGTCTTTCAGCAAGCCTTATGGGTATCTCTAAAAACTCGCCTTTGGCGATTTTTTAGAGAACCCGATGAGTTTTAACTCTTGAAAATAGCAAGAGTTAAAACATCGCATTTTCAAAGTTATCTTATTTTTTAAGGGCAAGGCCATCCTTAAATGCCGTTCCGACTGACTGGCCAAGCCGCAGATAGGCGTGGCTCACGGGATCATACGTTATCGGCTCAACCTTTGATGCATCAATCTTGCCGTCAGTAAGCACACATTCTTCGGCACTTACGTTTACAATGTCAGCCACCATGTATCCCGATTTTTCATCGTAGCTCACCAGCGTACATTCCAAACACATCGGAAGCTCGTTAATGATCGGAGCATCAACATGCGAACTCTTTGTCACTGTCCATCCGGCAGTTTCAATCTTGTTGCTCACAGAATTTCCCGATACAATGCCTACGTAATCGCAGGGAACGACATTCTTTACATCTGCCATGCTTACGGTAAACGCTTTTTTTGCAAGAATGTTCTTGACCGTTTTGTGCTCAGGACTCAAACAAATGCCAATCTGATTCGTATCATGAATGCCTCCCCATGCAGCATTCATGGCATCTGCAACTCCATTTTCATCATAGGTGGCAATAATCAGCACAGGCATTGGGAACATGTATGTCTGCTTTCCAAAATCTTTCTTCATTTTTATACCTCTTTGTACAAGGATATGCGTTCTTTTCCTGCACGTCAAGAAAAAATTCTGGTCATGAGTTCCGTCCATTGTCCGTGCAAATCATGCCAAGCTGACAAAGCCCACTTTTGCAAATATCCCTTTCATGGTACACTAAGTGACATGAATTTGTTATCTGTAAACAATTTGACAAAAATAGGAAGGGAACAGCCGCTTTTTACGGGCGTTACATTCGGCATAGACGAAGGTAGCAAAGTTGCACTCATAGGCCGGAACGGAACAGGAAAATCTACCCTGCTCAACACGATTGCAGGTGTCTTGCAGCCAGATGACGGCACCGTCGTCATCAACAAAGAGTCCGGCGTTTCGTATCTTCCGCAAAATCCGCAGTATAACAAAGATGACACCATAAAGGCGCACGTATTCAAGTCCACGTCTCCAAAGCTCGAAATCATCAGGCAATACGAAGAAGTATGCTCCCAAATGGAACTGGGCATTACAGATGCATTGCAACGGCAGTTTGATGCCCTTACGCTCAAAATGGACAACGGCAATTTGTGGAACTACGAAGCACAGGTAAAGTCCATTCTTTCTGTACTGGGCATACAGGACATGAACCGCCGCATGGGTGAACTTTCAGGCGGCATGATAAAAAAAGTTGCCCTGGCACAAGTGCTCGTCGAAGACACCAAGCTGCTGCTCCTTGACGAACCGACCAACCATCTGGACATTACGACAATCAGCTGGCTGCAGGACTATCTGGCAGAAACAAAACGGGCTGTCCTTATGGTGACTCACGACCGGTACTTTCTCGATGCCGTTTGCAACCACATCTATGAGCTTGCACGGAACAAAATAAAGCTATACATAGGAAACTATTCGCTCTATCTTGAAAAAAAGGAAACGGAAGCTGAAATAGAAGCAAATACAGAGCGACGGATAGAATCTGTCCTGCGCGTGGAACGCGACTGGCTCATGCGAGGTCCGTGTGCGCGCGGCACCAAGGCAAAAGCACGCATCCAGCACGACATGGCGCTTATAAACAGGGAACGGTTTCAGACGGACAAGGGCTTTACGTTTGAAGTGGCAGGAAGACGGCTGGGAGGAAAGATTCTTGAACTGCACGGCATTACCAAGAATTTTCAGAAAGGCTATGCGGCACAGGGTACGGCGCAAAATGGCAGCGAGGGCTTTCCCGTCCTTAAAAATTTCAGTTACACATTCAACAAGGGCGAAAAGATAGGAGTATTCGGTGACAACGGAAGCGGCAAGTCCACGCTCCTCAACATCATTACGCAGGCGATTGCTCCCGATGCAGGAACCGTTGTCGTGGGGCAGAACACGTCCATTGCCTACTACCAGCAGAACCCTTCGTTCAAGGACTTGAACCAAACGGTGCTTGAATACGTCAAGGAAGCTGCCGAGGTCATGCAGATGAACGATGGAACAACGCTGAGTGCTTCGCTCTTTTTGGAGCAGTTTGGTTTTGAAGGAAAAATTCAATATTCACCGGTGAGCAGTTTAAGCGGCGGAGAACGAAAACGGTTGTTTTTGGTGCGGCTGTTGCTGAGCAATCCGAACTTTTTGATTCTTGACGAACCTACGAACGACTTTGACATTTTTACCATGAATATTCTGGAGCAGTTCCTCATGGGTTTCAAGGGCTGCCTTTTGATTGTAAGCCATGACCGCTACTTTATGGACAAAGTTGCAGACACGCTGTTCATTCTGGAAGACGACGGCAGTGTTTCTGGCTACGTGGGAAAATGTTCCGAATACATTGACTACCGAAAGATGAAGCTGGCTGAAAAGACTGCTGCAGAAAATGCAGAAAAAGAGGCAAAGAAGCAGGCAGCCGGGCAAAACAAAGATGCAGGGACAAAGCCTCGCAGACGGTCATTCAAGGAACAAAAGGAATTTGAAAGCCTTGAAGCAGAAATAGAGCAGCTGGAAGAAAAAAAAGCAGCCCTCGAGGCAGAAATGGCCAGCAGCGATTATGAAAAGGCTGCCGCAGCAGGACAGGAATACAAAAACGTCAGCAGTCAGCTGGAAAACGACTACGAACGGTGGGAAACACTTGCTGAATTATCATGACAGTCAGTATATTGGAAAAGAGACTTATAAGGAGATTTTTACATGTTCAATAATCCAAAACAGAATTCGCAGAATGCGCACAATGCATTTCCTAATGCATTCAAGCCGTCTTTCGTCATCGGTCTGCTGATTGCAATGCTTGTTGCCACAGCGTTTTTTTCAAGCATGTTCATTGTTGACCAGGCGGAGCAGGCTGTCATTACGCGCTTCGGAAGATATTACAAGACGCTTGGTCCGGGTTTGCAGGTAAAGCTGCCGTTCGGCATAGATAAAAAATACATCGTGCCGGGAAACAAAGTTGTCCAGACGGAGCAGTTCGGCTTTAAAACGACAAAATCGGCTGTAGCTTCCCAATATCAGAACAACATTACAACGGAGTCCACCATGCTCACAGGCGACCTGAACATTGTAGACGTGGAGTGGATCATCCAGTACAGAATCGTTGACCCGCGGCAATGGCTGTTTTCCGTGCAGGACAAGGAACGCACCATCAGGGACATCAGCCGTTCTGTCATCAATGAGCTGGTAGGTGACCGAGCCATCCTGAACATCATGGGAAGCGAACGATCAAACATAGAATCGCTTGCAATTACAATGATGAACGACCAGTTCAAAAAACTTGAGCTCGGCATCAATGTTTCCACTGTCAAGCTTCAGAACATTGTGCCTCCTGCAGGCGTACAGGATGCCTTTGAAGACGTAAACAAGGCCATTCAGGACATGAACAGGTTCATCAACGAGGGCAAGGAAAGCTACAATGCCGAAATTCCAAAGACGCAGGGACAGGCAGACCAGCAGATTCAAATTTCACAAGGATACGCAGCAGAACGCATCAACAAGGCAAAGGGTGACGTAGCCCGCTTTAATTCCGTCTACGAGGAATACAAAAAGGCACCTGCCATTACAAAAGAGCGATTGTATCTTGAAACTATGGAAGAAATCTTTCAGGCATACGAAACAAATCAAAAGACACCGGCACTGATAGACGGAACAATGACGAATGTCCTTCCGTTCAAGGACTTGAACGGCACTTCGAAACGATAGGCATCGAAATTCAGCAGTACACAGGGAGATACAGAAATGAAAACAAAGAAAAACTTTTACATAGTGCTTGGAATCATTGCAATATGTCTTATTGCATTCTTTTCTGCAGGGCCATTATACATCATCAACGAAGGAAACCAGGCCGTTGTTACCCGTTTCGGACAGATTGTCCAGACTCGCACTCAGGCAGGGCTGTACATACGCATACCGTTCATTGACATTGTTACCACATATCCAAGCAAAACACTTTCCCTTGATGGAGACAGCGAACGCATTCCCACAAAAGAAAACCAATTCATCATCGTGGACACAACAAGCCGATGGAGAATAAAAGACCCTGCCCTGTTCTACCAGTCATTCAAGACGGTCAGCGGCTCTTACTCAAAGCTAAGCGACATCATTGATTCGTCCACAAGGACAATCATTACCAGAAACAGGCTGAGTGAAATTGTCAGGAGCTCAAACGTCATCAACGACCATTCTTCCGATGCAGAGGCCACACAGCTTGAAGGCATGGATGAAAACGAAACGGCAGAGATTGAATCCCTCGTCAATGTTAATTCACAGAATGAGATCGTCATGAAAGGAAGGAGCAAGCTGTGTGAAGAAATGGTGGCAGAAGCAAGAAAGATGGTTGCAGAATACGGAATTGAATTGATTGACATTGTTCCACGCCAAATAAAATATTCTGATGAATTGACAGACAGCGTGTACAACAGAATGATAAAGGAACGAAACCAAGTGGCTCAGGCATACCGTTCTTTGGGTGAGGGAAAAAAAGCAGAATGGCTCGGTAAGCTCGAAAACGAAAAGCGTACCATCCAGAGCGAGGCATACAGAATAAGCGAGGAAACGAAGGGTAAGGCTGACGCTGAAGCTGCTGCCATTTACAATGCCGCCTACAGTCAGGATCCTGCATTCTATGAATTCTGGAAGAGTCTTGAATCGTACAAGCAGACGATGGACTCTTTTGATCCGACATTCAGCACGAACATGGATTACTTTAAGTACCTTTACAATTCAAACGGGAGACGCTAAGCACAAATGGAACGAAAGCTTGTATTTTCAAAGAACGGAAACATTTATCTAGATACATACATGACACAAAGTGCCTTTTCAAAATCCAGGCTTTCTTTGCGTCTTACCGAGAACGGATTTGTTGCCACCAGAACCGATGACGGCTGGACTTTTTCAAACTGGTTCTTTACGGGGACAAAGCTGAACGATGATTCTGACGCACATTCCGATTCCGTACTGCTCGAGGGGGCTGGATTCAGTGGGCTGACGCTCAAAGATTTCTTTGAAACTCAGGACAATACCCGACAGTACTTTGCCAGTACGCTGGTATGCAGTGCAATTGAAAGTGCCCTGCAGCAGCAGGTTCCCTTGTACGCAATAGGAGTGGGGGGCATTGTCATTTCGGCGGACTTTGAGCGCATACTGTTTGTTCCGTTTGACTTGTATGAAACGGCATCACAATGTGCAGGAACAGAAATCTATGCCCACGCAGAGGGGCTGTACATAAACAAGAACCTTAAGAAACAGGAAGCCTTGCGCTTTACACAGGCTGTCATTGCCTACAAAGTACTGACAGGAAACCTGCCCTTTGCTCAGATTGATGAACGGCAGCGGGAAGAAGATTACAAAGACCACAATTACATTCCCGTTGCACAAAAAGTATGGTCTCTGAACCAGACGCTCGCACGGGCTGTAGACAATGCGCTGCAGGCTGTACACTCCGAACAGGATTCCTTTCCCGTTGAAGAGATGTACAAGGAACTGGGAATCACGCCGGAAGGACATCCTGCCGCCGTCATACGAAAGACAAACATTTCAAACGAAAAATTTGAAGAGGAAGTTCAGAAAAAGCAGAAGCTCTTTCAGCAAAGGCTAAAGGTAAAACGATGGGTGCGCCACAATAAAACAGGCATTGGCATTGTATGTGCGGCAATGGTTGCAGCTCTTGCGGTTGCAGGAACCCTTGTAAACGGCATGATGCAGCAGCCGACGACAAGGGGTCTGACTTCGATTGAAACCATAGAAATGTTTTACAGTGCCGTAAACAATACGGACACTGCAAGTGCAAAATCCAGCTCGCAATGCAAAGAGGCGAACACTCTTATAGACATCCTCAGCACCATATACGTTGCATCAAAAACACGAAGTGCCTACAATTTCAAAGACAAGACCGTTTCTCCTGCAGAATGGTTTCAGTTTAACTACGATGGAAGCTACACCATGTACGGGCTGACACAGTTCTCCATTGAAACGGAAAAGGGCAGTCTGTTCTTTACGGCTCCTCTCAGAAACACATTCCCCAAGCCCATTACAGATGCAGAGCCAGACATAAAAGACAAGGAAAAACAGACATTCACGGTGTCATACTTTCTGGTGTACAATGAAGGCGACGGTTCGCTGTTTGCAGAAGAAAAAGAAGATGCCCTGACGCTTACATTTTCAGGCAACCGATGGCTGATTACCAGCATCCAGCAGAACACTGGCAAAGTAGTGAAGCTTGACTACAAGGAATTTGTGGAAGAATACAAGCAAACTCTTGCACAAGAAGGAAATGATGTCCTGAAAACGGCAAAAGAGCTTCGCAAGCATCATTCTTGGATTCCAACCAACTCCGAACTGATAGAAGCAGACAATAAAATAAAGGCTCAGAATGAAAGCTTCTAATTGACAAATATACAATTTTTGTCATATTGACTATAAAAGAGAATGTTGCTACAATCCAAGGTATATGGCAAAGTACACATACAATCTTGAAAAACAGCACGCAAAGGGAAAATTGCACGCCATTGAGCGCATCAACACCCTTTGCGACAAAGGTAGTTTTTACGAAATATACTCCGCAGCACACCATCAGTGCGCCAGCTTTGGGATGGATGCAAAAGAGATTCCCTACGATGGAGTTATTACTGGATTTGGCAAAATAAACGGCAAAAAGGTTGCTGTCTATGCACAGGATTTTACTGTTCAGGGTGGAAGCCTTGGTAAAGTACATGGTCAGAAGATTGCCGAATTGATGGAAAAAGCCATAGAATCACGATGCCCTATCATTGGAATCAACGATTCCGGTGGAGCACGCATTCAGGAAGGTGTAGATGCCCTGTGCGGTTACGGAGAACTGTTCTATCAGAATGTCCGTGCGAGCGGCTCTGTACCTCAGATTAGCATTATTGCAGGTCCCTGTGCAGGAGGTGCCGTCTATTCTCCTGGAATTACCGATTTCATCTTTGCAGTTGACAAAATAAGCCAGCTGTTTATTACAGGTCCAAAAGTAGTAAAGAGTGTCCTTTCCCTCGACATTACGGCCGAAGATTTAGGAGGAGCTTCAATCCACGCTCAGAAAAGCGGCGTTGCACATTTTAGAAGCGAAACCGAAAAAGAATGCTATGAAAATGTACGCAAGCTGCTGGATTACATTCCCCACTATTACGGAGAAGAAATTGTTGCAGCTGCAAAATATAAATTCGATGCTCATAAAAAGGCAAAGAAAATAGCTTCTGCCCTGCCACAAGAAAGCAAAAAGGGCTACGACATGAGAGAAGTCATTGACTGCGTTGTTGATGACGGTTCATTCTTTGAAGTTATGAAGGAATTTGCTGAAATGGCAGTTGTCGGCTTTGGAAAAATCGAAGGCAAATCTGTCGGCATCGTTGCAAACAATCCTGCTGTGTGGGGCGGGCTGCTCAACTGCGACTCTTCGGACAAGATTGCCCGCTTTGTACGTTACTGCGACAGCTACAACATTCCGCTCGTTACATTTGTTGATGTACCGGGCTTTCTTCCGGGTCCAGACGAGGAGCAGAAGGGCATTATCCGTCATGGTGCAAAAGTCATCTATGCATACAGCGAAGCAACAGTACCAAAAGTTACTGTCATAACAAGAAAAGCATACGGCGGTGCTTACATCGCCATGTGTTCAAAGCATTTGGGAGCAGATTTCGTGTATGCATGGCCAAAGGCAGAAATTGCCGTTATGGGTGCAGAAGGTGCTCTTGAAATTCTGTATGCAAAGGAAATGAAGGATCCTGCACAGGCAGCTTTTGTTGCTATGAAAACAAAGGAATACCATGAAACAATCATGACTCCTGAAATTGCAGCAAAGCGCGACTACATCAGCGAAATCATTAATCCTGAGGAAACTCGTGAACGAGTTGCCAGAAGCCTTGAATTCCTTGAAAATAAAAAGCAAAACACGGCTCCTGCAAAAAAACACGGAAACATTCCGCTGTAAGCAACAATCGCAAGACATCCTATAAAACCTTTACAACCGACTGCCTGCAAAGTGCAATGCACATGCTTGGCAGTTTTTTTTTGCATCCGTTCATGGTAGTGCAGCTCTTGCAGTTATGGAACATTTGCAATAGAATGATTTCATACTAACCATGCAGGAGACTTTTAATGCTTGCACAAAGACTGAACAACCTTCATCCCTATGTTCCAGGAGAACAGCCTACAGACAGGGAATACATAAAATTAAATGCAAATGAAAATCCCTACCCACCGCATTCAAGTGTTGCAGATGCCGTAAAAGTTGCAGCTGAAACCCACAGGGAAAAGCTGGGGCTGTACCCTGATCCCGATGTTACAGACTTGAGGCAAGCAATTGCCGACATGATTAATGCCACTGGGGGAGTATTCGCAAACACATCCATAGCGGGAACAACCTGTACTCCATCAGATAAAAACAAGACTTCATTCAAAATTACCAAGGACATGATTTTTTGCGGCAACGGAAGCGATGAAGTGCTCAGCTTTGTATTCTACACCTTTTTTGACAGCGATCGACCTCTCGTGATGCCGGAGTTCACTTACAGTTTCTATCCTGTATATTGCGGTTATTACAACATTCCAATGAACCCTATTCCACTGCAGAAGGACTGGTCCTTAAACGTGCAGACAATGCTCTCCGAAGCAAACAAGACAGACAGCAGCTTGATATTTGCAAATCCAAATGCTCCAACAGGTATTGCACTGACAAGGGCACAGGTAGCCGATATTCTGAAAAAAGCCCCAAAAAACAGGATTGTTGTCGTAGACGAAGCCTATGCCGATTTTGGCAGCGAAAGCTGCATTCCTCTTTTGCAAGAGTTCAGCAATCTTGTCATTGTACGCACATTCAGCAAAAGCCTGTCATTTGCAGGAATGCGACTTGGTTACATCATTTCCTCCCCTGAATTAACGAAAGCTGTCTTTACGGTTAAAAATTCATTCAATCACTTTCCGGTAGATTTTCTTGCTAAAACGGCAGCCATTGCATCATGCAAAGCTGCATGGTATTATGCAGAAAATGCAAAAAAAATAGTTGCAGAACGGGATAGCTTTACGACATTCCTTCGCAATCGCGGATGGTTTGTCATTGACAGCTCCACGAATTTCGTATTTACAAAAAAAGAAGGAACTAGCGGAACGGCCATCTATGAAGCCATAAAAAAAGAAGGGATTCTCATCCGACACTTTAATACACCAGGCATCGAAGACTTTGTGCGCATCACCATTGGTACCCATGAGCAGATGGATGCCTTAAAAAAGATAATGGAGGCAATATAATGCATTTTTTAGTACTGAGCGACATACACGGAAATCTGGAAGGTTTGGACAAGCTGGACGATTGCTTTAACAAAGCAGATGCTGTTTTATTTGCAGGAGACTTTGCCCGCTTTGAACATGAAGAAACAGGGCTTCCCGTTCTTGAAAAGCTGTGTTCAAAACATGACACCATTTTTTCAGTGCTTGGCAACTGCGACAATCCAGAATTCATTGCAGACATTGAAAGCAAAGACATTTCCGTACAAAAGAGCCTTGCAAACTATGAAGGGCTTTCTTTCTTGGGCAGTGGAGGAGGAAGCAAATTCACAGGAACGACCCCCTTTGAGAGGACAGACGAAGAGCTGGTCTCCGATTTGGCTTTAATAGAAGAACAGGGAGAACAGGAGTGGAACAACCTTATTGTCCTGATGCACAACCCTCCAAAAGATACAAAATGCGACACCATTTCAAACGGTGCACATGTCGGAAGCCCGTTGCTGAGGGAATTTATTGAAAATTACAAACCACTTGCTGTCATTACAGGACACATACATGAAAGTGCCGGCATAGATACAATAGGAAATACAACAATCATCAATCCAGGAGCATTGCTTGAAGGCAATTATGCATGGCTGGACATAGAAAAGCAGAACGGAACATTCAAAGTGGTAAAAGCCACACTTGAACACGTAAAATAAGAGCAAAGCTACATTTATATACGCCGCTTTCTGCGAACCTGCTTCTTAGAGGAGCGGGTTTTTCTTTTTCGCAACGTAACAATGGGGTCTGCATACTTGGATGTTTTCATAATGACGAACCATCCAAGCAGTGCAAGCACAATGCACATGATGGTAATGGCTGTCATTCCAATCCAGCCGGAATGCATCCATGGCAGCGGAATGTTCATGCCAAAAAAACTTGTTATGAACGTTGGAATGGTTATGACAATGGAAATGATTGTCATGCGCTTCATGACAATGCTCAGGTTGTTGGATATAAGAGAAGCACAGGCATCATTCATCTGCGCCATAATGTTCGTGTAGGTATCTGCCATTTCCATGGCCTGACGATTATCAATATCCACATCATCAAGCCAGTCCTGGTCTTCTTCATCAAGCTTCAATATCCTTGTTTTCCTGAGCTTTTCCAAAAGCAGCTGATTGCTTTTCAAAGATGTTTCAAAGTACACGAGAGACTTTTGGATATTCAGCAGTTGCAGGAATTCCTGATTTTCAACAGAACGGAACATTTCATTCTGTATTGTAACAGCCCGACGGTTCAGTTCCTTCAGGTAACGCAAGAATGTCGTATCTGCACGAGATAAAAAGCGAATGGTGAATGCCGTAAAATCATTAAGAGACAGTTCCTTTATCCTGTTTGCCGCAAAGTCTTTTAAGACCTCGCAGTCTGTCCAGCAGATAGTTATGAAGAATTTTCCCGACATAATAATGCCCAAAGGCGTACAGAAATAACTTATGTCATCACTGGGGGAAAACACAGGAAGACGAAGAATGGTCAGGATGTAATCATAGCCATCGGCATCATTCTTTTCAATACGGGAAAGTTCATCGGGGTCAAGAATGTCAAGAATATTTTCTGGATCAATGTGAAACTCCCGCTGCAAAACATCAACATCATCGCTTGTTACACAACGGGCATCAACCCATGTATTCAGAGCCATGTCCAGCTCTTCTTTATCTTTTTCTAATAATTTTCCGTTTTCCTGCTGCCAGAATGTAATCATAATCAAATTCCATCATATAAGACTATGCCGACAGCTTTTTGTCTTTAACCCACAAACACTGAAGGCATTTGTATAGTGCATGTCATAATGCACGAGTGTTGAAAACAATCGGGATAACTACTGCCACCGTCCAACAAATGCCTCCTTACACGTAAAGTGATAGAAACGCATCAAGACGGAGGAAGATTCTTCAGCAGCTTAATCATGTAAAGCTGTATGTACCGCCGCAATGCAGGATGATTCTTTATCTTCATCAGGCTTGGACTTTCTTCCAATGACTGAGCAAGACTTTCGATTCTTTCTTCTGACATGTTTTCTGTCTTCAACGATTTCAAAACCTTGCGCAAATAATCCCTAATAAGGTTATTGACATCCATCGTAAGATTGTCATAGGAAGAACCGTCAAGACGGTCATTCCACTCTGCCAGATATGCCTTTAACTCACGATCAAGGGTACTGTTATCGGGAACAAGCTTCTGCTCTGCAGATGCAGCAATGTTGCGAAATGCCTTGGAACGGGAGCGAGGCCCCTTGTCTTTTGCTTCTAGCTTCTTTACACGTTCCTCAGCTTCTGCTTTTTCCATAGTAATGGTTGCTTCGGTTGCAGTCTGATACGTCTGTTTCGTCCGCTTCTTTTTGGGCTTCTTTATAAACAGGGAAACAATCCAAGAAACTACAGGAATGGAATACCACACAGGGAGTTTCATTTTTGCATTCAAATAGATTTCCTGGCGGCTTACGAGAAGCAATTCGCTGTAAGGAACCAAAATGCCATTGCGATACAATGTCAAACGACCAGGAGTATTGTCTTCAAATGCAACGACAGGAAGGAATGACGCATGAAGCAAAGAAAACAAGATAGGCTGGGCAGCATGCAGTTCCCGTTCAAGACATTTTTCAAACGGTGCAGCTTCTTTCATTTCCGGCAACGTTTCAAACTCCAGCAGCGACTTGAACCATGTCCGACTCAAACTATCGCGAATAACGGAAGCTGCTTCATTGCAAAGACGTATAATGAGGGGCATGATTTTATCTTTCATGATGAAATATCCCTCTTTTTCGTCTACCCTAAAAATAAGGAGCTGTGGCAAACTGTTTCCCACCGTTTCAGAATGCATGGCGTTCAGCCTGTCATTCAGTGCTTCCTTTGAATATTGACCGAGCAATGCCTTTCCATGGGCATCCTTGAAGTTTTCAATATCAGACTTGGTAAAGTAATACGGAGGAGATGCAATGAGACGGTCAAATTCCTTAAAGGCACTTTCCGTTTGGCTGCGTTCCGCTGCACGGGACTTATAGAATGCCGTTGAAATTTCGAGGACAGAAATGCATTGAAGCGTATTTATTTCATCAAGAGTGTAATCCTTGCGCTTGTTGTAATCCTGACGAACAAAATAGCACAACTGGGACCAGTAGTAAAAGTTGTCGCCGTTGGATCGTACTGCATCAAAGGCATCCTCTGGGCGTGCAACCAGAAGGGTAAAGAAATTTTTCATTGAAAGTTCTTTGCCAGGATTGGAAATGGTCAGCTTTTTAAGGAAGTAATCATGATATTCTTCTTTTCTAAGCATGTCCTGAATTTTCTTAAGGGTAAGTTTTATGAGCAGTGATGCAGGAAGTGAAGACGGATACAAAAGCCCCGGAATGCTTTTATCAAATTCAAGACAGTACAAGACATGTGTGTCAGAAGATTCTTTTTCAAGACGTTCATACAGGAAATCAGTAGCCTGAATTCGCGTCACGATATCAGTAGGAACATTTTTTGGCAAATCATTGATATTTGGAAACGGAACTCCAATGTTCAGTTCAATTTCCTTATATTTTTCCGAATATGCTTCAATAAAAGAAGGCACAACAAATATGAGCTGCTTTCCTTGTGCTACATTTGTAATGACAATTTGTCGGGATGCCGCAAGCTTTCGAAGTTCATCCTGCAGCGTATCGTCTGTGGTACCAAGGAATGCTCCCAGCCAGCCTTTTTCATTCACATGATGCTGTGCATAATGGCGGATATAATCAGCAAATTCACCAAATTCTATACTGACAATCCGTTGTTTTAACGAATAACTCTTTAGCAATTCAAGAACGTTTGATGTCACTTCCATAAGATTCCATTATATACAATCTGGTACATGAAAACAAGTACAAAAACAAACTAAAGAAAAAAAGAAAATTTTAATTTTTTTTCATAAATTCCATACCAAAATGCAACATCAGGGAAACTATATATTTATAGAAGAACATTCTTCTAAGGAGATTATTATGAATGCATTGAATCAAATTATTCTGGAAGGAAATGTCGTAAGGACACCGTTGCAAAAATGCACGCCAAACGGCAAGACAGTATGTACCGTACCAATTGCCGTCAATTCCAAATACAAAAACTCAGAAGGAACTGTAACAGAAGAAGTTTCTTACTTTGACGTAGACACATTCGGAAAGCTTGCAGAAAGATGTGCCGAATGGTGTCCGCCAGGAAGGGAAATCAGAGTTGTTGGAAGGATAAAGCAGAACAGGTGGAAAGACAATGAGGGAAAGTCTCACAGCAAAGTTCTTATAATTGCGGAACATGTAGAATTCCTTAAACTTCCAAAGCGCCTTGCAGACGAAATATTCAATAGAAACAAACCGTCAACAGATATTGCAGCACCTGCTGCTCAAAACACAGTTGCTGCCATCAAAGAAGCAATTGCGGCAGCTTCCGAGCAAGAAAGAGAACAACTTCCCGTGTTTTAGGGGAACATGTTCAGAACAACGATTCCGAACATGACATCCAAAGAGTTTATCGTTTTGCAGCGATAAACTCAGCCCTCAACGACAGACAACAAATCCTGCACAAACCTTTACCGCCGGCCTTTCTTTTTCTTACCCTTTTCAGGTACAGAAGAACCGTTTTTCCTTACCGAAACAGAATCCCTACGAGCTTGAGCCGCACGGGCATTACTTGCCTGATACGCTTCCATTTTTTCAGGGTCATAAAAGCCATCCTTCCAGTTAAATTTGGAAGAACCGTCAATATGCACTCGACGATTCATAAGCCCCATCAAATCCTTCAAATCGGATTTTGAAGTCTTCGTCTTTGAAAAATCTATCAGCTGCCGTTTCCAGCCCTTAGACTTCAGCGATTCCATTTTTTCTATGATGCTGAACGGAGCTTCCGGCATGACAAACGACCCGTCTACCGTAGAATTCACCTTAAAACCCGTTCCCTCTTTGTCTGCAAAAAAAGTAAAGTCATAGTCTTTCGGAAGCTTAAAGCGCATCCTGAACAAAGTAGGATAAGCAAACACAGGAACAAGTACTCGAGAACGCTCCCCTGAATTTTCAAACGTTTCAGACAAATTCTTTTCGCTGTTTTCGAACGGCATCTGTACAGCCATGATATTCTGGTTTTCAAGGAAACTGACCGCCCATCTGTTAAACGTATACAAATACGGTCCTGCAACAAGGTGTACATCCTTCTGATTTTTTAGCAGTGATATTTGCGAAAGGTTGTTTACCACATAATTCTTGTATCCATGTTCAATCAAAACGGAAAGCGTTTTCTGACATTCATTCAGAGAGCCTTCTGCCACAAATGGATCCAATGCTATGAATACCATCTTCTTGCTGTACGGCAGCAAAGGCTTTTCTGCAGAATCCTTGTGCAAAAAGTCATAGGTTGTTTCATTGTTCAACTCAATGATTATTCGAACAGGATGCAACATCTGTACTGTATGGGCATCGGACGTTGTAGACACTTCAACATACGTGCCTTCAGGGAACCAATCCAGTTCATTGCGTGCAAGCGGCGTTAAATCAAGCACAGGCAGCTTTTCAGGGCCGGGCTGCTTTCTGTACCGCGACAAATCAGGTGGAAGCACGTGCTTGTACCGTTTGGACATTGCCTTTGTCTGCAACAGATACACGGAATCTTCATAGGAAAAGCCTTTGGGAACATCAATCCACCGGCGACCTTTTTCGTCAGCCTTTACAAGGCGCACTTTATGACTTTCGCGGCCAGAATCATCCTTTCTGTGCAAGCGAATGCTGTCGCCAGGCTCCGGATCATACGATCCACCTTCAAGAAGTGCCATTTGGATGGAAGCTTCCTTTACGCCATCGGCATCGTCCGCCAAATCCTTTACAATAACGGAGTATTCTTTGTTTTCGGAAGCCGAAGTCTCCCTCAGCATTTTGATTTTTCCAAGATAGATTCCTGTGCCACCAGCCTGATTAGGATTCAATATTTTCTGTCCGGCATCGTTCACTCCTTCTGCAAGGTCTTTAAATCCGTACCAGTAGTCAGTCTTTGACCGGGCAAAATCCGTGCTCAAAATGCGATGTCCCTCAGCAATACTTCCCTTGCGGTCAGTTTCCCAGTGATCCATGACATAGCGGTATGCAGCCGTAACAGCCCCCACATATTCGGCACTCTTCATGCGTCCTTCAATCTTAAAGCTGTCAACGCCAATCTTCATCAATTCGGGAACATGATCTATCAGCTGTAAATCACACGGAGAAAAATAATAGCCCTGCTTTTCAGCACCATACATGTCAGTATTGTACAGGCGGCGACAGGCCTGTGTACACATGCCGCGATTTGCAGATTTTCCGCCCAAAAAGCTTGAAAACTGGCACAAACCGCTTTCGCTCACGCACAATGCACCATGTACAAACATCTCTATTTCCGCATTTGTACTCTGCTTGATTTGTTCAATTTCCTGCAACCCCAGTTCGCGGGCAACAACAACACGCTTAAGGCCCTGTGCAGAAAGCAGGTTTGCAGCAGCGGAGCTTTCGACATTCATTTGGGTAGAAGCATGCAGTTCCAAATTTGGAAAAAATTCCTGACACATCCGTACAACACCAAAATCCTGCACTATAAGACCATCGGGACCTATTTTATTTAAATAACCAAGGAAACGGTACAGGCGCTCCATTTCCCGTTCTTCTGAAACGGTATTTACTGTTACATACAGTTTCCTTCCCATCCGATGAAGGCTTTCGACAGCTGCTTCAAATTCGCGCCATGCAAAATTAGACGAACGGAGGCGTGCATTAAAAGTCTTTAATCCAAGATATACAGCATCTGCACCTTCGCCTATTGCTGCATCCAAAGCCTCTACATTGCCAGCCGGCGCCAATAATTCAGTCATACCACAAAACCTCCTGTATATTTCTACCATGTACAGGAAAATTATGCAAGGAACGAGAAATGTACAGGGAACCTCGAAAAACTCGCTTTCGGCGATTTTTCGAATGGGTTCCAATACACGTTTCGCCTACTGTCTATTGATCGTTTCGTCTACTGTCTATTGATCATTTCGTCTATTGTCTATTGATCGTTTCGTCTATTGTCTATTGATCGTTTCGTCTATTGACAGCACTTGTACAAACATGAAAATGAAAGTCTTAGAAAAACAAACCTGAATTCTCTTTCTTTTTGTTCGTCAAGAAACAAGATGATTCACGTTCCTCCATCAAATTTCATTTGAAGTTTTTGTGCACGCTCTGTTTCTGAAGCAGGTTGTAGCTCAGAATTTGCCGATTGAAGCCTATCGTAAAAAGAACCCAGAAAACAAAAGGCTCACAGTTTATCGTCCAGTTGAATCACGTAATCACGCTCAACATTTTGGACACGTTTATCAGCTGACAGTCTGTCAATCAAATCTGACAGTTCGGATTCTGATAAATCTTTAGAAGCAGTCAATGCACACATATTGAACGAGTGATAATTGTACATGACACTCATATCGAAATCATCCGCAAGCTGCTGAACGGCTTCATCGGGCAATTCTTCTGCAAGGGAAACAATTACGGTACGCATGGAATACTCCTGTCCCCGATGAGTTCCTTCAACGGCAGCCCTCATTGAAGAAGATCCCAATGAAGCCGCTGCATTTTTCTTGCTTTCAGAAGACTTGCATCCCGCAAGCATAGCACACAAGCACACACAGACAAAAACAGCAAAACGATTCATTTTCATAGCAACTCCTTGTCTCACAATACTTTACAGCAGAAAAGCCGGCCATCATACGCTCCTGAAAGGCCGTCCCTTGCACTCGTAATAAACAGAGTATCCTTCGACTCGCAAAAAAAACAGCAGGACGACACCTGCTTTGCCGCAACAGAGACAGTTGCACGCAGCTGACCATTTCGAGAATCGTGGCACTCAATGCGACTTCCTCCCCAAACCGCCAGCCATACATTGTCATCGTCATCAATGCACATACCGTCAGGAAGACCATCGTCTACATGAAACAGAACGCGCCTATTCGAGATGTTGCCGGTGGAAACATCATAGTCATAGACAAACACGCAGTGCTCCAGTGAATCCGAAAACAAAAAGCGTTTTCTGTCCTTTGTCCACGCCATGCCGTTTGAAATTTTCGTTTTTTCCTGCAAGATGCGTACCTTTCCATTGTCATAGCAATACAAGTTTCCGCCGGCTTCATAGGCATCGTCCCACGTAGAAGAACCAAAGAACAATCTGCCAGAAGGATCCATCTTTGCATCATTTGAACGGCGGTACGGTTCGTATACCCCTGTCAAATCGTAAAGAAGTTTTGTTTCAGAACCGTCAAACATATACAATCCATCTGTCATGGCCAGCATGTACTCGCCAGCTTTTCCAGCAGGAACTGCAGCTCCAATCATCTGTCCCATGTCAACAGCAGAAAAAGAACCGTTTGCATGCATCATGCAAAACAACTGACCTTTTATGTCAACAAAAGAAAGAACACCGCTCCGTTCATCGAAAAAAGGAGATTCTCCCAAAACAAACATTTTTGTTGCAAGACTACAGTCAGAATAGACTGTTTTCGCTTCTGACAAAAGTTGAGCTTCAAACACAACGTTCTGTTCATCATGTAATTTCATCGCTATTCCTCTTCGGCTTCCATGTATTTCATGTTGTTAATGACAGATTCAAGATTTGAAACATTGCCGTCAATGCCAGCCGCTGTGTGAGCAGTAAGCACTATCAGGAAACAAACATCCTTGAACCGAGTATAAGCACATAGTTCTGCACTTTTTTCAGAACTGTTTTCAGTTACAATACTATAACAAATAATGCGCTTGTCGGTAACTCCACTCAACGGTACCGATTTAACTACAGCACCCCTTTTTTCATACGATTCAATGTCAGACTTTACGAACCGCTTCATGGCAGCATCGGTAGCTTTGTCCAGTTTCGTGCTGTTTACATAAATGATGGGCGTTGAATCACCCAATGTCTTTCCTTCTTCGTAAAACAAGGCATATATGCCATATTTCGAAAAACTTTCCTGATCTAAAATCCATCCATCGGGGGCACATACCATGCATGCCCAGTTTTTTCCATACAGAATGCATCCCTGTTCCTGTGCAAAACAAAAACAGGAAACAAAAGCCATCAAGAGTCCTATAAAACATCTTTTTCTCATGACAATTACCTTTCTTTTATTGAAACTGCAACTTTTATTCTATATAATAATCTCAATTTATTCCATATTTTAGTCGAGGTAAACTGATGTTCGAAAAAATCAATTCAGTTTTAGATGTCATTGATGGCTTTGTGTGGGGATTACCGCTCATCATCCTCATTCTTGCGACAGGAGTATTCCTGACAATCAGACTTAAGGGCGTTCAGTTTGCCCAACTGAAGTTTGCATTAAAGTCAGTCTTTCACAAGAGCGACGATGTCGCAGACGGGGAACTTTCTAGCTTTAAGGCTCTTTGTACGGCACTTTCCGCAACGGTCGGAACTGGAAACATCGTTGGCGTTGCAACAGCCATTGCCCTAGGTGGTCCTGGTGCTCTGTTCTGGATGTGGTTGGCTGCACTTCTTGGAATGGCAACAAAATATGCAGAATGCCTGCTTGCCATCCACTACCGCGAAGAAAAGCCAGACGGACACATTTTGGGAGGTCCATTCTACACATGCGAAAAAGGTGTTGGAGCATTGTATCCCACACTGGGAAAACTGCTTGCCGTACTTTTCGCCATTTTCGGCACGATGGTCGGTCTGTTTGGAATCGGTACATTCAGTCAGGTAAACTCAATAACAAATGGAATTCAAACATTTGCACAAACCGCAGCAGGTGCAACAGCCCTTACCATGATAGAAATTCCTAAAATCGGAAGCTATTCGATGGTTGTCATCATTTCTTCCTTCATTCTTGCAATTCTGGTAGCTCTGGTTGTTATCGGAGGTCTCAAACGCATTTCAAACGTAGCAAGCGTCATTGTTCCATTCATGGCAGTCATCTATGGCGTGTTTGCAATCATGGCTCTCATGTGCAACATCTCATACCTGCTTGCTGCATTTGAAACAATATTCCAAGGAGCGTTCGGATTCAAGGCAGCTGCAGGAGGAGCACTCGGTGCAATGATGATTGCCATGCAGAAAGGCATTGCTCGCGGTATCTTTTCAAATGAAGCTGGTCTTGGTTCTGCACCGATTGCAGCATCTGCCGCAAAAGTAGACCATGCAGTGCAGCAGGGAATCATTTCAATGACGGGTACATTCTTTGACACCATCGTCATCTGTTCAATGACAGGCCTTACCATTGTCATCGGCCTTTTAATCAAACCGGAAATTGCCGAATTGACAGGTTTCGACATGACAAATGCTGCATTCCAGACATTGCTTCCACGCATTCCACCGGTAATCATTTCATTTGCCCTCATGGTCTGCCTGGTTCTTTTTGCATTTACAACCATACTCGGATGGGACTACTATTCAGAACGATGCATAGAATATCTGTCAAAAGGAAAAATGTTGCCAGTAAAAGTATACCGATACCTTTACATCATTGCAGTATTTATCGGTCCATACATGACAGTTTCTGCCGTATGGACGATTGCAGACATTGTAAACGGACTCATGGCAATTCCTAACATAATTTCACTGCTGATTCTGTCTGGCGTAGTAGTAAAACTCACGACAGACTACTTCTCAGGAAGGAGAATGTATACCATCGGTTACGACTTTGCAAACAAACCAATAAAAGCAGAGCAATAATAAAAGGGCACCTCTAAAAACTTCTTTTTTTAGAGGTGCCAAAACATATTTCAAAAGGATTCCGTATCACACCTTATTATGCTATACTGTTCCCATCATGGGAAGATTTTCTAATACAGAAGCAAACAGCGACTTACAAAATGAACTCGTTCCACGGGAACGTAAAATCATCAAAGCCAGTATCATCGGCATTGCAACAAATATATTCCTGGCAGCATTCAAAGCAACCATAGGATTGATGGCACATTCAATAGCTGTTGTACTTGATGCCGTAAACAACCTGTCCGATGCAGCATCATCGATCGTCACCATCGTGGGCACAAAGCTTGCAGGCAAGGCACCCGACAAAAAGCACCCCTTTGGCTACGGCAGAATCGAATACCTGACTGCAATGGTCATTTCCGTCATCGTGTTATACGCAGGAATCACCTCGTTTACTGAATCCATAAAGAAAATCATGCACCCGGATGTTCCAGAATACAGCAGTGCATCCCTTGTCATTATAGGTGCAGGTGTCATAATCAAACTGCTTTTGGGGCAATTCGTCAAAAAAGTCGGAAAGGAAACAGCCTCTGACTCTTTGGTCAATTCTGGCGAGGATGCCACCCTCGATGCAGTCATTTCTGCCTCAACACTGATTGCAGCGTTCATATATATATGGAAGCACATATCGCTTGAAGCATGGCTTGGTGCAATAATCTCACTGTTTATCATCAAGGCAGGAATCGAAATGCTGCAGGAAACAATCTCCAAGGTTTTGGGGGAACGTGCAGATGCAACGCTGGCAACTGCAATAAAGGAAACAGTTCTTTCCTTTCAAGACGTAAGCGGTGCCTATGACTTAGTGCTGAACAATTATGGTCCCGATACATTCAATGGTTCAATCCATATTGAAATACCAGATACATATTCTGCAGGCGAACTGGATGAGCTTATCAGAAGCATTACAAAAGAAGTATACAAAAAACACAATGTCATATTGACTGCCGTTGGCGTCTATTCTGTAAACACCAGCAATGACAAGAGTGCCAAAATGAGGGATGCCATTTACAAATGTGCCCTTGAACACGAACATGTATTGCAGGTTCATGGATTCTATGTAAACGAACAGACCAGAACTATTCGCTGCGATTTAGTCATCAGTTTTGATGCCCAGAATAGGGCTCAGGTGCATGACGACGTATGCAGACAAATTCAGGACATGTATCCAGAGTATCATCTGGAAATTGCCACGGATTTTGATTTTACGGAATAATTTCTTTTTTGCTCCCCCTTCCATCGAAAAGCAGTTTGGGATCAGTGTATTCCAAACTGCTTTTTTTGTAAAAATTTGAAAAAAAATGATTGACAGGAAAACAGTTCAGTGTATAATGTAACTAGTTACATGAAAGCAGTTTCATAACTAAGGAGGCTTACTAGATGAACACGGCAAAGACAAGCACCATATACGATGTTGCTCGCCTCGCTGGTGTCAGTTCTGCAACAGTTTCCCGAGTTTTGAATGAACCCGACAAAGTTGGTGAAGACAAGCGGAACAAAGTTCTGAATGCCATCAAGGAACTGAACTTTATTCCAAAAGCAGATGCTGTCGCAAACGCCCGAAAGTCTTACCGCAAAATCGGTGTCATTGCGCCATTTTTTACGCAGCCTTCATTCATGGAACGCTTAAGGGGCATAGCAAGAATCCTTGCACCCGAACACTACGAACTTGTCATCTATTCCATAGATTCAACAGATGACTTGAATAACTATGTCAGCGCCATGGTAACAACCATGCGAGTTGACGGATTGATTTTCCTGTGCGTTCATTTGGAACGACCAGTACTGAACCTTCTGCACGATGCAAAGTTTCCAGTCTGTTTTGTAGAAAGCGATTTGGACAATTTTGACTGTGTAAACATCCATAACCTGCGGGGGGGACAAAAGGCTGCAGAATACCTGTACCAGCAGGGATGCCGCCGTCCGGGATTTCTCGGAGAACAGTCAAAGCTTTCCTATGCCGTTACGGCAACGGAAGACCGTTTTCGAGGATTCAAGTTTTATTTTGCAAATCAGGGAATCATCATTCCTCCAGAGCATGTATGGATTGGAGAATTCACAGACCAACAGCTGGACAAAGGAATTATGAGTTTTCTGAACGCAAAGACGCTTCCAGACTGCGTTTTTTGTTCGAGCGACTTGATAGCCGCCCGTTTTGTGCACCTTGCTAGGGAAGCAGGCTTACAGGTTCCAAAAGACATAAAGGTCTTAGGATTTGATAATGTAGATATTTCTGGATATATCGGACTGAGTACCGTTAACCAGAATCTGGATATGTCAGGAAAAGCCGCGGCAGAACTTATTCTGGCTCGCATGAAAGAGCCGGAAAGACCTGTCGTAAACATGAATGTTCCACTTGACATTATAGAACGAGAAACAACCAAATAACATGGTTTTGTAAATTGTCCGTACATAAAGCAGGAGGTTTCGGATGAAAAAATGTACAGTTGTAAAGGCAATGGCTGCAGTATCAGCAGTGACATTCGCCGCACTTTCAATGGGTTGCAGCAAGAACAATGATGCAACATCCACAGCAGGCGCTTCAAATGCAGGAAAAGCAGAAGACAAGACAATCCGCATTGAAGGCTCTTTCCGTGGAGAAGAAGAGGCTCGCTTCCAGGAAATCGTAAAGATTTTCAATGAAAAGACAGGCTACAATGTAGTTTACACAGGAAGCCCTGATTTTGAAGTTCAGATTCAGGTTGAAACACAGGCTGGAACCCCACCAGACATTGCAGCCCTTCCTCAGCCAGGAACAATGAAGCGTTTTGCAGAAGCAGGATACCTTAAGCCACTTTCAGCTGATGTAGTTGGTGCAATCGATGCAAACTATGCTTCCGTATGGAAGGATCTTGGTTCATACAAAGGACAGGTATATGGCGTATTCCATCGCGTAAACGCAAAGAGCTTTGTCTGGTACAACAAAAAGGAATGGGCAAAGAGAGGATACACAATTCCTACAACATGGGATGAACTCCGCAAACTCGAAGACAAGATGGTTGCAGATGGAATTGCTCCATGGTCAGTTGGATTTGAATCAGCAGCTGCTACAGGTTGGCCAGGAACAGACTGGCTCGAAGACATGATGCTCCGCACAGCAGGTCCTGATGTATACGACAAGTGGGTTAATCATGAAATAGCATTCAATGACCCTGCTGTTGTAAAAGCACTGGAGTACTGTGGAGAAATCTTCTTGAACAAAAAGTATACCCTTGGCGGTCCAAATAACATTATTGCACAGAACTATGGCGACAGCGTAAAGCCTTTGTTCACGAATCCTCCAACAGCAATGATGAACCGTCAGGGTAACTTTATCACAGGTTTCATGCAGGATGAAATTCAGGCAAACCTTGAAGAAAATGTAGGTGTATTTGCACTTCCTGGCGTTGACCCACAGTGGGGAACTCCAGTTCTTGGAGGAGGAGACCAGTTCGTTGCATTCACAGACAAAGACGGTGTAAAGCAGTTCCTGACATTCCTGACAACATGGGAAGCATGTGCTCCATGGGCACGCATTGGTGGTGCTTTGTTCCCACACAAAACACAGAACTTCAACGATTACGGCAACAGCCTCGAAAGGGACATTGCTAAGATTCTTGTAAACGCTACTGTATTCCGTTTCGATGGTTCAGACTTGATGCCAACAGAAGTAGGCTCAGGTTCATTCTGGACAGGAATGGTAAACTACGTAAGTGGTGCAGAAAGCGCAGAACAGTGCTTGAAAACAATAGATGAAACATGGCCACGCTAATCCTAGCATAGAAAGGTCATCAACGTAATGTAGCAATTAAGGCTGAAGGGATTTCCTTCAGCCTTTTACAACAAGGAGGATGTATGTCTGAGACAAAAGCTCTGAAACAAACGCTCTCAGCCCCCGATTTAGCAAAGACAGCAGGAGTAGTTGCAATTACAGTTCTCGTTGCCATCGGAGGTTTTCTTTTACTGCGGAACGACAGTTTTCCACAGATTCTAACAACTATTATTGCCATAGCATGGGGTGTAAGCAGTGTAGCCCTCATTTTTTATTCGCTCAATCTTCTGGCTCAGGCATTTCCTACAAAAACATATAACAAAATAGTGCCATACATTTTCGTAGGACCTGCAGTCTTAATTCTTGCATGGTATCTTCTTATTCCTACGGTTCGTTCTTTAGTATTCAGCTTCATGAACAGGGATTCTACAAAGTTTGTCGGATTTGAAAACTACAAATATTTGTTTACTGATCGCTCCATGCTCATTTCCATCCGCAACACACTTATCTGGTTGGTATGCGGAACAGCATTCAGCGTAATCCTAGGACTCATCGCAGCAATTCTTGCAGATCGAAGCTACATAGAAAAGGTCGGAAAGACATTCATCTTTTTGCCAATGTCAATTTCATTGGTAGGTGCCGGTGTCATCTTCAAGTTCATGTATTCAGCAAAGTTTGGTGGCGCAGAGCAGACAGGATTGCTGAACGCCATTATCGTTTCCTGTGGCGGAGAACCGCAAAACTGGCTTCAGAACGCACCATGGAACAATCTGTTCCTGATTGCAATTTTCGTATGGCTTCAGACAGGATTCGCACTGGTCGTTCTGTCAGCAGCATTAAAGGCAGTTCCAGACGACATGATTGAGGCAGCCCGCATTGACGGAGCAGGAGAATTCCGCATATTGATGCAGGTCATCATTCCTAACATCAGAGGTTCAATCATAAGCGTCAGCACGACAATTCTTTTGGCAGCACTCAAGTGCTTTGATATTGTTTACTCAATGACAAACGGCATGTTTGGTACAGAAGTTTTGGCTTCACAGCAGTATAAACAGATGTTTACATTCCAGAACTACGGACGAGGTTCAGCCATTGCCATCTTGATTTTGATTGGCGTTAGTCCTGTAGTTTATTACAACCTCAAAGAATTCCGCAACAGGGAGGCATTCAAATGAAAGAAGTAGATAATCGAAAGAAAACACCTGCCAGAACTATCATTACAGTCGTTCTTGTCCTCGTTTGCATCATGTGGACAGTTCCAACACTCGGCATTTTCATTACGTCATTCAGGAATGCTGATGCCGTCAACACAAATGGTTGGTGGAAAGCATTTTCAGACTTAAAGAGTTTTACACTTGACAACTACAACCAAGTTCTTTTTGGTCAAAGATACAATGTAGGAAATGCAACTGGCACACAAGCCGTTCGCGGCACGACAATGCTCAGTGCATTCCTTACATCAATTACAGTAACCCTTCCTGCCGTCATCATACCAATTTTCATTGCGGCAGCTGCAGCCTATGGATTTGCATGGCTTGACTTTAAAGGAAGAAACATCATGTTTGGCATGGTCGTTGCTCTTTTGGTTGTTCCTCTGCAGATTTCCCTCATACCTATTTTGCGTGACTATCAGAAGATCCACTTGAACGGTACATACCTTGGCATCTGGCTGGCCCACGCAGGATTTGGTCTACCTCTGGCTACCTACATGATGTATAACTACATTTCAACGTTGCCACGTTCCATCCTTGAATCTGCATTCATGGACGGAGCAAGTCACTTTACGACATTCGTTCGCCTGATTCTGCCATTAAGCGTGCCAGCCATCGCATCGTTTGCAATCTTCCAGTTCATTTGGGTATGGAACGACATGCTTGTTTCATTGGTATTCCTAAGCGGTTCCAAGAACATGGTACAGGTAGTAACAGTTCGCCTTATGAATATGGCAGGAACAAGAGGTACTGACTGGCACCTGCTTACAGCAGGAGCATTTGTTTCCATGATTCTGCCACTTATTGTCTTCTTAAGCCTTCAGAAATTCTTTGTACGCGGCCTGCTTGCAGGTTCAGTAAAGGGTTAATTATGTATAAAGAGCAGCTTGAACAGAATATGGCTGAGCTTACCGCTCGCCTTTACGAATTATATGGTTCCAGATGGGATTTCTATAAAATCCTCGGGCGGCTTGAGTCCATCATGAAAAAAGCCGCTTCAGAACGTACTGATTATTTAAGGCAGAACGATGATGAAGCCATTAATGAAAGCACATCTCGTCCATGGTACTTGAATCAGGAAACTGTCGGCATCATGCTGTACGTTGACTTGTTTGCAGGAGACCTGAAAGGACTAGTAACCAAGATTCCATATCTTCAAAGTCTCGGTGTAAACTATGTGCACCTCATGCCTCTGTTCGACTGCCCAGAAGGAGAAAATGACGGAGGATATGCAATAAGCTCGTACCGAAAGGTGCAGCCGAAACTGGGCACCATCGAAGACCTCCGTTATGTCGCACAGGAGTTTCACAAAAACGGCATGCACCTTGTGCTGGATTTTGTATTCAACCACACAAGCAACGAACACGAATGGGCAAAAAAAGCCCTTCGTGGCGATGCAAAATACAAGAATTTCTATTTCATGTACAAAGACAAGGATGAAGTTGACACGTGGAATGCAACGTTGCGCGAAATTTTTCCTACTGTCCGAAGAGGTTCTTTTACGTACCTCGAAAAACAAAAGAAATGGGTCTGGACGACATTCAACTCGTTCCAGTGGGATTTAAACTATTCAAACCCCGAAGTATTTCTTGCCATGTGCGAAGAAATGCTTTTCATAGCAAACCTTGGTGTTGATGTTTTGAGACTCGATGCTCTTGCATTCGTGTGGAAGGAAAAAGGAACAGTATGTGAAAGCCTGCCAAAGGCACACACTGTCATTCAGGCCTTTCAGTATGTTGCACGCATTGCCTGCCCTTCCCTGCACTTTAAGAGCGAAGCAATTGTACATCCTGACCAAGTGATACAGTACATAAACCAAGATGAATGCTGCTTGAGCTACAATCCACTCCAGATGGCATTGTTCTGGTCTACCATTGCAACACGTGACACACGCTTGCTCACCCTGTCCCTAAAAAAAAGATGGTATATACCAAAGAACTGTGCGTGGATAAACTACATACGCTGCCACGATGACATCGGATGGACATTCAGCGATGAAGATGCAGCACAATTAGGCATAAACGGCTACATGCACAGGCAGTTCCTGAACAAATTCTTTACAGGACGGTTCGACGGAACCTTCGGAGCCGGAGAACCATTCCAGCTAAATCCATCCACAGGAGACTGCCGCATCTGTGGTACAATGGCAAGTCTTGCAGGACTCGAACAGGCAGAAAAGACAGGAAACTTTGACTGGCGGCTCATGGCAATTGCACGCATAAAAATGATGTATGCAGCACAGTTTGCACTGCCAGGCATTCCCCTCTTGTATGCAGGAGACGAAAAGGCAATACTCAACGACTATTCGTACCGCGAAGACCCCACTAAACGGGATGATTCTCGGTGGGTGCACAGAATCAAGACTGACTGGGAGCATTCGGCAAAGTATGCCTCACAAAAAGAAATTGCAGACTACCTCAAAGACATCATCAATGTACGAAAGAGCGAACCGATGCTCGGGGGCGAAAACATTACATTCTATGATGTACAGGACAGCAGGGTGTTTGCATTCCGCAGAGACACAATTCACGTTGTCATAAACTTTTCTGACAGTCCTGCACGATTTATGATAGATGCATGGTCTGAAAACAGCACGGATCTGCTTTCTGGAAGGGTATTCGCAAATCATGAAGCACAGGAACTTGAACCGTACGAAGTTCGCTGGTTAAAAGAAAACATTCAGTAACGAAGAGAGGAATATATGAAATTTGCAACAGATAGATTCGGAAACTCGGATACATCTCGAAACGAAACGCTTTTCACGCTCGGCAACGGAAATATCGGTTTTCGTGGGGATACCGAAGAAAAAAGCGGCACAAACCACAAGGGAACGTACATCAACGGATTTTATGACAGCGAAAGCATTCTGTACGGAGAAAATGCCTATGGATATGCAAAGAACCATGAAACCATACTGAACCTTCCAGACCCTAAGCGCATAGAAATGACCGTAAACAGACATGATTTTGACATGACGGGAAAAGACGGAGAGGTAACGGCATTCAGGCTTGAGCTTGATGAAGATTCCGGCATTTTGACCCGAACAACATCATGGCATGACAGACAGGGCAGCTCAATAGACCTGCTGAGCAAGAGACTTGTTTCCTTTGTGCATCCAGACTGTGCAGTCATCAGTTACAGCGTAACGAACACATCACAAAAAAACGAACACATAAAACTTACTTCTTACATAGACACAACGGCAGAAAACATTCTTGCAGAAGTTGATCCACGAATAGGAGCAAAGTTCCGCCACAAACCGCTCATTGTGGACGGCACGAACAGCATTGAAAACGGTACTGACAGCGTACTGGAATTTTCAGCCCACACAGCATGCAGCGGTCTTTTCTTAAGCGGCACAGCAATAAACCAATTGCAGGTGTCTGGGGAAAAGATAAAATGGACACATTCAGCGGCAATCGACAATGTACCGCAATGTACGACAGAGTTCGATTTACAGGCAGGGGAATCATTTACTCTGCTTAAATTTATCGCATACTCATGGGACAACACATCGAACGGTCTTGTAGAAAAAGCAAAGTCTGAATGTACAACTTTTGCCACCCAGGGATTTGACAAAGCCTGTGAAGAACAAAAAGCATTCTTGTCAGAATTTTGGAGTGTTGCACGCATCAACATAGAAGAATCAATTGTTCCTGACAAAGGAGCATCCTCTACAGAAGAAGCACTGCAGTTCAACCTGTTTCATTTGCTGCAGTCTGCAGGGCGAAGTGGAAAGGTGAGCATTGCTGCAAAAGGATTGACATCAGAAGGATATGAAGGTCATTTCTTTTGGGATACGGAGAGTTACGTATGCCCAGTCTTTACCTACACAGCTCCGGCAGTGGCAAAAAAACTGTTGGAATATCGGGCATCCATTTTGGACAAGGCAAAAGCACGTGCCAAGGAAATGAGTCTGAAAGGGGCACTCTATCCGTGGCGGACAATAAGCGGAGAAGAAACGAGTGCATACTTTCCTGCAGGCACGGCGCAGTACCACATCAATGCCGACATCATGTTTGCATTGAACAGATATTTGAATGCACACGAAACTGACGAAGGCTTTGACAAAGTCGCCGTACAGGAAATGGCTGCTGAAACGGCAAGGATGTATGCCTCTTTGGGAAGCTATACTCCGCACAAGGGAGGAGCATTCTGCATAAATGACGTAACAGGACCGGACGAATACACTGCCATTGTAAACAACAATGCATTTACAAACCTGATGGCACGTGAAAACCTTGAAATATCGGTTGCACGTTCGGGGAACGCTTCTTCTGAAGAAGAAAAAAAGGAATGGGCGCAGGCAGCACAGAAGATGTACATTCCGTTCGACAGGGAAACTGCCGTTTACCCGCAGGACGATAGCTTTATGGATAAGGCAGACTGGGACTTTGCAAACACCCCGAAAGAAAACTATCCACTGCTGCTTCACTACCACCCTCTCGTAATCTACCGACACAGAGTACTCAAACAGCCAGACTTTGTACTTGCACAATTCTTGCTGAGCAGACGGTTTACGCTTGCAGAAAAGATACGAAACTTTCATTTTTACGAGCGATACACAACCGGAGACTCCTCTCTGTCGCACTGCATCATGAGCATCATGGCCGCTGAAACAGGAGACAGCACAAAAGCCTTGGACTACTTTAACAAGACGGTTCGCATGGACATTGACGATGTAAACGGCAACAGCAAGGACGGCATTCACACAGCATGCATGGCTGGCAGCTGGATGGGCATCGTTTACGGCTTTGCAGGATTCCGCGATTACGGAGGTCTCTACTCGTTCAATCCGAAACTTCCTGAAAGCTGGAAAAAGGCAAGCTTTTCCCTTGCAATCAAAGGCTGCATCGTAGACATCGTACTTACACAAGACAATGCAACATACACGCTCAGAAAAGGTTCAAAACTGGAACTGGTGCACAGGAACACAGCCTTCACCATTGCTGAAGGAGAAAGCAAGACGTTCAGTCTCAAAAAGAAACTGGGTGCTGTACTGTTCGACCTTGACGGAGTCATAACCGACACAGCCCCACTGCACTATCAGGCATGGAAAGAAATGGCAGATGCAGAGGGATTGCACTTTGACAGAGAAATGAACAAAAAGCTTTTGGGGATTTCACGGGAAGAATCCCTTGCCGTAATCCTTTCAGAAAACGGTGTTGAATGGACTGCCGAAAAGAAAGCTGAACGCTGCACACAAAAAAACGAACGGTACAAGGAACTGCTCAAAGGACTTACCGAAAAGGACATTTTGCCAGGCATACTGCCGCTGCTCAAAGAACTGAAGGCACACAATATTCCTGCAACACTGGCTTCGAGCAGCAAAAATGCACCGGCTGTACTTGCATATCTTGGCATAAAGGATTACTTTAAAGCTATTGCAGATGCAGAGAGGGTGCAAAAAGCAAAGCCAGAAGCCGACATATTCCTTGAAGCAGCAGAGAAGTCTGGTGCATGGTATGCTGATTGTGTCGGCATTGAAGACGCCACAGCAGGAATCGAAGCAATCAAACGCGGCTGCCTGACAGCAGTTGGAATAAGCCCTGACAAAAGCCTTGGAAAAGCAGACTTGCAGGTTGCCTCAACTGCAGAACTGTCGTATGATACCTTAAAGCGATTGATGGAGGATTAAAATGAAAAAGTATGATGTCGTTGCACTGGGTGAAATCCTGATAGATTTCACATATTCAGGAACAAATGCAGACGGAAAGAAAATATACGAAGAGAATCCCGGTGGAGCACCCGCCAACTGTGTTTGTGCAGCAGTAAAACTTGGTGGCAAAGGTGCATTCATTGGCATGACGGGACACGACTCTTTCGGAGAAGACTGCCGTGCCATTCTGAATGAATTGCATGTTGACACAAGCGGAATGCGGTATACCGATGCCCAGCACACAACGCTTGCGTTCGTTAGTCTCGCCCCGAACGGAGAACGCACGTTCAGTTTCTGCCGCAATCCGGGTGCAGACACACAGATTAAACCGTCTGACTTGGACAAGGACATGCTCGACCAGGCAAGAATCCTGCACATAGGTTCTCTTTCCCTAACAGACGAACCGGCAAAAAGTACAACCCTTTCAGCAATAGAAACAGTAAAGAAAGCAGGAGGACTCATTTCCTACGATCCCAATTACCGCGCAAACCTGTGGCACGACAGGGAAGATGCAATACCTTTAATGAAGAGCATCTTTCCTATGGCAGACAGCGTAAAGGTTTCCGAAGAAGAGCTGGCACTGCTGTTTGGCAAGGACATTTCGTATGAAGACGGTGCACAGCAGATTCTTTCGCTTGGACCATCACTGGTACTGATTACACTAGGGGCAAAAGGCGTATACTATGCAACAAAGAAGGGCTTTTGCGGACAACTTAGCGTACCTAAAGTAAAAGTTGCCGACACGACAGGAGCTGGGGACAGCTTTAACGGAGGCCTTCTTTACCGCCTTACAAGACGCGAAAAGCCTCTTGACTTTACAAAAGAAGAAATTGAAAAAGACATTGCATTTGCAAACGCAGTAGCCTCACTGTGCGTAACAAAACGAGGAGCAATTCCTGCACTGCCAACACTTGCAGAAACACAAGCATTTATGACAGAACATAGAATGTAGTCTAAAAAAATAGGGCTGTCCAAAACGGACAGCCTTCTTTTTTATTCTAATTTTTTTTTATTCAAACGTTACACTATCTTCATCTTCTTCATTTACAACAACAAACCATTTGCTTGGTGCGTTTACCCAGTATTTCTTGAAAACATCAAGAACCTGAGATGCAGTTGCATCATGAATTTGAGAGACCATCTTTCTTGTACGGAAAGGATCATTGTATGCAAGCAGATTATAGACAATGCTTGCACCCATACCCTGTACAGTTGCCTGAGGACTATAGGTTGCAATAATCTGAGCATTCTTGTAGCTTTGCAGCCTCTTATCTATAGATGAAAATTCATACTTGCCGTCTTTTGTTGTACTGTCAATGAGCTTTCCTTGTGACATGTATCCGCGAGCCTCATTTACACGAGAAGCAAAATGTTCCAAATCAGACATTTTGTAAAGACTTTCTACACCAATAGCAGCCTTTCTTCCAGAAATGTATGCACTTGGAGTATAGCACACACCATAGTGTTCGCGTACTACATTAAACAGAAGATCATTGTACATATCCATTGCAAGAAGTGAAGGAAGATAATCATCACTGTCTTCCGCAGGAGCAGAAACAATTCTAATAGCATGTCCACTTCCATGTGCAACAGAATCAAGTGTGAGAACTTCATCTTCCCCAGAAATAGAATAAGGACCTACAACACCTGCAAGCTCTGCCTGCAGAGCTTCATTGTCGCGGTTCTTCTTTTTATTAGCTTTTTTATCCTTACTTGTCTTGCTTGTAGTTTCTGCAATAGTACCCAAAGTCTTTTCAAGCTCTGTCATCATCTTGTCTGCATTTACATTACCAGAAATTACAACAAAAATATTTGCAGGACGTACAATGTCATTATACAAAGTAACAATTGCATCTTCCCATTTTTTATAGCCCTTGCTTGAGGAAGCAAAATCCAAAGATTCTTTTGTCATTGAACAGTCCTTTTCATAAGGATGTCCTTTTGTAATCTGAAACATAATCTTGCTGTCAAGAAATAAAATAGGATCACGCTTTGAAGGATTAACATCTTCATCTGCACAGTTCTTCAAAGCAATATACATTCCCTGCTTAAACGAAGGATGCATGAATCCGTCAAGATATATAGGCAAGGTTTTATCAAGGAATGCGTCTGTAGTACCAAGAGAATAAACACTTCCATCCCTATATGTTGTCGCATATATAGAAGAGCGTGTTTCTGCAAGTGTACGGCGGCGAGTTTCCTGATTGTAAACTCTTGACCATACTGTCATATTCTCAAACAAAACTTTTTCAAGTCCTGAATAGTCAGGAGAATCAAGATATGTATTCCCTCCCCTTACACCGATATGAATATAGTTTACCTTTTTCTTTTCATCATAAAGAAAATATACCGGGATATTATTTTTAAGGGTTCTTGTTTCGTACTTAGGAGGTTCCCAAACCATATATTTTTTTGAGGCAGCCAAGTCCTGAGTAGGAACATAAATCTTTGTCTTTTGAGGAACAGCAGTTTCCTTTGCAATCTTTGCAGGGTCAGGGGAAAATTTCTTGTCCTTCCACCACATAGACTTTTTTTCCTTTACATACTCATAACCTTCATAATAATCTTCAAGCCATTTTTCAATCGTATAGTCTTTGATAGAAATTCCATTGACACCCGCCATAAAACTCTTAACATTTTCATATGTGCAATTTGTAGTTACAAGAACAACAAGAGGATTGCTTTCTGTAATGTACTTCTTTACCCAGGCAATAGCATCTTCTCTTGTTATGCTTCGGATAGTGTCGTAATAATTGTAATAATAATCAGCAGAAGCCCTTGCCCAGAAACTTCTTAATGATGACAAAAGACCTTCAGCCGACTGAGTGTTCTTAAGGCGGGAAGCCTGCATCTTGCTGATTATAAGTTCTTTCTTTTCAGGAGAAAATGCATATTTCTTACTTACAACAGTAGGAATCTGTTTTTTTATAATCTCATCAAGCAACAAGTCATCTACCATTTCTACCAAAAGACTTATAGAGAACAGACTTCCAGAACGTCTGCCAGAAAACGATACATCAATGTCACCTGCATTAAAAAAACCGTATCTCTTCAGTTTGAGAATTGCCTGCTTAAAGTCCTCTCCGTCTTCATCAAGAAGGGCAGCAAGGTAAGCTGCTATACATGAATCTTTTTCATCAAAGCCTAAATCCGGTGCACGGAAAATAATGTTTACCTGCTTCATTATAGATTCAGTATTATCAAGAATTACAGCAGCCTTCTTTCTTGCTTCCAAAGGATTTTTGTTTAGTTGCGGCGGTAGTTCCGGAGCCTTGTTGCCATTGTTGCTCCAAGTTCCAAAAATCTTTTTGGTCATGTCGTAAGCTTCTTCAGGTGTAACGTCACCACCAATAAACAATGCAGAGTTTGCAGGAATGTAATACTTACTCTGCATGTCACGCATCTGTGCAACAGTTGCATTCTTTACAACATCAACGGCACCTGCCGTATCAAGACGGTACGGAGCATCAGGGAACATGTTTTTATCAACATAAAACGAAGCATAAGAGCCGTCACCCTTAGTCTCGCCCTGAATTTCAGAAAGAACAACTTTCTTTTCATTTTCCAATTCCTGCTCATTCATAAGAGGAGCGCGGATTGCAGCATTCCAGAACGCCATGCCGTTTTCAAGCTGGTCAGACGGCAATGTAAAATAATAATGAACACAGTCAATTTCTGTGTATGCGTTCCATTTTGAAACACCCATATCCTTTACAGCACGCTGTACAGCAGCAGAATTAGGATACAAATCATTTCCCTTAAACATCATGTGTTCATAAAGATGAAAAAGCCCTGCTGTCTCAGGAGTCTGGGTGTCGGCTCCGGCCTTTACGGCAATCTCAATGTAGACAAGCGGAACAGAATGATTTTCTGCAACGAACAATGAAAGTCCGTTATCCAGTTTATACTGGTACAAATCATCAATTGGTGTCTTTTCCGCAAATACACTGACTGCGGAGGTCAGCACTAAGGCAACGGTTGCTGCCAACAAATTTTTTAAAAGCTTCATAACTAGCCTCTCTTTTAAATATAGGGGTGTCCCTATTTATAGAAAACGATAACTTATGAATAAGGTTACAAATTCTGTTGTCAGTAATGCATAATTATGCTAAAGTCGAGAAATGAATAACACAAACTTAGAAAAATTAAATGGACTTGGTTTTAAAAAGATAGGCATTAATTGGCTTGGCAAAATAGGGAGATATTATTTTGAAATACAGGACAAACAGGACTCAGAGGAAGAACTGATTGTATCATTAAACCTTGCCCCTAATACAGAAAAAAGCAAACTCTTTGAATATCTTGACAATTTGGAAAATATTAAAGACTATTCAAAATTTGAAAATAAAATAAGCATTATATATGAAGAAAGTGAAGATGAAACAGACGACATAAGCACATTTTTAAAAGGTCTGTATTCAAATCTTGAAGAAGTTGAAGGCAGGTGCGTCTGTGGAAACTGCGAAAACACAGAATATCTTTCATATTATATAAGTAACAATTCATACTCACTACTTTGCGAAGAATGTGGCTCAAAGGCCATAAAGAACTTTGAAGCAAGCAAGAATGCAAACACAAATTATGTAAAGGGCTTTATTTTCAGCCTTGTAGGAGCAATACTCGGTTCTGCATTATGGATAGTTTTAGGCGCAATAGGTTTCTACGCATCAATTGCAGGTCTTTTTATTGCATACTGTGCATTCAAAGGTTATGAAATGGCACAAGGAAAATTTACAAGAAAAGGAATTATCCTTAATGTTGTTGCTATTGTAATTGCATTCATTTTGGCTCAGTATGCAGGTTTATTTTTGGAGTTCATCAAAGAAACTCCAAGCCTTAAGGGAGAGCCAAAGCTTGCATTGCAAACATTCCTTTTAATAACTCCATACATGTTCACAGACATTGAATTTATAAAAGGTCTGTTGCCAGATTTGGGACTTGGACTTTTGTTTGTAACATTAGGAACTTACAGAATGATAACAAACAATTACAAGACCGCCAAACTTGCAGAAAGCATAAAAATAGAAAAACTAGAATTATAGTTTTACTAAAAACTGTAATCTACGAGCCATAAGATTGTTATTCTTTTTGTATGAAGAAAATAAAATACCTGTATTCGCTCGTTTATCTACTCATTTTATTTGCCGTTACAAGCTGTACGCCTTCCATAACCATAAAATCGCGTACAGACAACCGCGTTGACATGGAATTCAACATAAAGGCCGGAGAAACCTTGAAGAGCATGCTCGACATGTACGGTATTCCCTTTAACGACAGCGACACGCTTGCCCGCATGAAAAACGGCATGAAAGACAATACGTTTTACAATGTCAAGGCAAAAGCTACAGGAGACGACTCTTTCATGCTTGCAGGAACAGTGCTTCCTGTCGCAACGCAGAATGTCGTGCTAAGAAAAGACCGCCAGCTCATCGTAAACCTTTCGCCAAAGGACATGAAGGCTTTTGCCTCATCGCTGCCAGATGAATTCATGGCATACATGGACATGCTCGCAGCTCCTGTATTCACAGGAGAACAGCTGTCGCAAGAAGAATATCTGGGAGTCATCAGTGCCATCTACGGACAAACCTTTGCAACTGAACTGGAAAAATCAGACATCACGATAACGCTGGAATCTCCTGAAGGAAAAAAAGAAACATTCTCGCTCCCATTGGTAGAATTCCTGACACTGTCCGAAGAAAAAACATTTTCGCTCAAATATTAGACCTGTTTCAAAAAAAACGGCAGTTTAAGGCGAGTGAGCATTGTCAGCATTGACCGGAATGCTGACATTCTCATCCGTCTGCATGTATGCATCGTTGACATGAATGCCGTCATACACTTCTTTTTCACCATACCGCACATGCGCCATTTCCTTACTGGCATCGTTCTGACCGACTTGAATCCGATTGGGAACAAAAAAACGCCACGATTCAGGAGGAAGCCTTGCAAAGCCATCCCTGACGTGGGCAAAATTGTAGCACGCCCTTACGCACAAAGAAAAGTAATCTGCCATTTCCGAACCGTACAGCAGGCGGGGGCACCCATACGTAACAAGAATTGCTTTTTTACCCGTCCCTGGGTCAGACTTGTCTGTACGAGTGCGCCAGTTCAGTTCTTCGGAAGCAAGATGAGCAAACGCACCTCCCATGCTCCAACCTGTAATAACGATCTGGTATGACGGATGTTCTGTCAGCTGTTCTTCCAGTTCCTGCATTACCGTCTGACATCCAGACTGCCACACATGTACAAAGCCGCCGTGAACGGCAATTGTATACGGAGGATGTTCATACGAAACAGCCTTGTAGTCAAAATCGTTCACCCAATCAGACACACTGTGGGAATCTTCAAATATCAGATATACAATTCGGTTTTCATCGTCTGCATGAATGTAATAGTTCAAGGATTTTCCCGTTTGCTTAAACAGACTACGGGAAATGCGGCATTGCTCGGAATAGTTTTTCCAAGGAACAATTTTTGCACGATTCCCCCATTCGCCATCTTCCATGGCATACAGAACAGTGTGCGAAGGGGCTTTTTCCATTCTACTTGTAGCACATCCGGCAACAAGCAGAATGGAAAGGACTACGAAGACTGAAATACAGAGGAATTTCAAATTAGAATTCTTTTCCTAAAAGACTTTCGCCGTCAAACAGAGAAACTTCAATGATGTCAAACAGAGGATAATCCTTGTAAGACACGACATAAGAAACCTGTCCTGCAGATTCAGGAATGTCAATGCCGATGTTCGTTCCCTTGTAAATGAGTTTTGTACATGAATCATATTCATTTCCGTTTTTCAAGTGAAAAACGCCAAGGGGTGCACTCGCAATAAACGATTCTCCTCGTTTTTCAAGCACGTATGCAGTGCAGTCGAACTCCTGGCCTGTACAGTTTACGATTCTCAGTTGATTGTAGCAGCGTTCCGTTCCATCAACAGAAAACTTGACGTGTTCTGCTCCTAACGCAGACAAACAAAACATCATGACCAAAAAAGCCAAAACATTTTTTTTCATAATCTACTCCCATTAGGGCAATTGCTTGCAAGCACTGCCTTTCTTTGGAAAACTATACCAAAGTATGCACAATTGTACAAGGTGCAACGCTTCGTTTCATCGAAATAGACCGATTCGTTCCACTACACCTAGATCGTCTGTTCCACACACACTGGATCGTCCGTTCCACACACACTGGATCGAGCATTCTTTAGGCAGAACAAGCCGGTTTCCACGTCAATGCAGTAAAATGAGATGTCTTCATTCATTTTTCAAACAAATTTCCTCTTAAACTATCTTAAATTTACGAATTTTGCTTTTTTATTTGGCAAAAATGAAGAGTATCTGTTATAATGGTTCTATGAATATAGAAGATACCTTGCCGGGACGTCCTTTCCCACTGGGTGCTGAACCCAGGGATGGCGGCGTGAATTTTGCAATATTCAGCAGAAACGGCACAAGAGTAATCATAAACTTGTTTAAAGATGCAGGAGACAAAGAACCGTCTGACTGCATAGAATTGAATCCCGAAACAAACAAAACGGGGGATATATGGCATGTCTTCGTGCCAAACCTCAAACCGGGTGCCATGTATCTGTATCAAGTAGATGGACCTTTCAAACCTGAAGAGGGACACCGTTTCAATGTAAAAGATTTTCTTCTTGACCCTTATGCAAAAGCCTTGACTCCAGAGTCAATATTCCTGAACCTTCCAAAAAATTATCGACCTCCTGTCGATACATCCGACATAGCCCATGCGGAATGCAAGCATCCGTTCAACTTTCCGAAATGTGTTGTCGTAGACGACAGCAGCTTTGACTGGGAAGGCGACAAGCCAATCAACAGACCGCTGCACGAAAGCATCATCTACGAAGTACACGCAAAGGGCTTTACGGCTGGCAAAGATTCAGGCGTGCATAATCCAGGAACATTTGATGGATTCATCGAAAAGATTCCATACCTCAAGGATTTAGGCATTACAGCGGTAGAAATGCTGCCGTTGTTTGAATTCGATGAATTTGAAAATACAAACATCAATCCCCGTACAGGCGAACGCATGAAAAACTACTGGGGGTACAGCACGACAGCCTTTTTTGCCCCGAAAGCAAGCTTTGCTGCGGATCAGACACCAGGAGGAGTCGTTGCTGAATTCAAGCGTCTGGTAAAGGAACTGCACAGAGCAGGCATTGAAATCATTCTGGATGTCGTTTTCAACCATACGGCAGAAGGAAATGAACATGGTGTCGCCATCAGTTTCAGAGGCATTGAAAACAGCGTGTACTACATGCTGGTAGGCAGCCACAAGGAATACTACATGAATTATTCCGGCTGCGGAAATACGTTCAACTGCAACCACCCAATCGTAAGATCCTTTATCATCGACTGCCTGCGACACTGGGTGCTGGACTATCATATTGACGGCTTCCGATTCGACCTTGCTTCAATCCTGACAAGGAATCCCGATGGAAGCATCCCGTGCATGCCTGCACTTACACAAGCAATTTCTGAAGATCCCATTTTGGCGAAAACAAAAATCATTGCAGAACCATGGGATGCAGGCGGAGCATACCATGTAGGATGCTTTCCTGGCGGCAGATGGGCAGAATGGAATGACAAATTCAGAGATGAAATCAGACGGTTCTGGCGCGGAGACGAGCAGGCTTCAACAAGTGCTGCCACGCGCATATCAGGTTCAAGCGATTTGTACACAGCATCAGGCAGAAGTCCGAACCACAGCATAAACTTTGTTTCATGTCACGATGGTTTCACAATGAACGACCTTGTTAGCTACAATCACAAGCACAACGATGAAAATGGTGAAGACAACAGGGACGGCAGCGACAGCAACTGGAGCTACAACCACGGCTACGAAGGTCCTACTGCAAATCCATTCATTGAAAAAATGAGGAACAAGCAGATGAAGAACTTCATTCTGACACTGCTCATCTCTCAGGGAACACCGATGTTGCTGGGTGGCGACGAATTCCGCAGGAGCCAGCACGGCAACAACAATGCCTACTGCCAGGACAACGAAATGAGCTGGTTTGACTGGACTCAGGTGGAAAAAAACAAATCCATCCTCGACTTTACGAAAAGGGCAATACGGCTCAGAAAGAACCACGCTGTATTCAGGCGGAGTACGTTCTTTATGGGGCAAAAAGCAGGTTCTGTACCAGACATTCAGTGGTACAATGCAGACGGCAGCAACCCAGACTGGAACGATCTTTCCCGATTCCTTGCATTCTGCCTGTTCGGACAGTACTGCAAGAACAAGAACGGCAAGGAAGACTGCGATTTCTACATTGCCGCAAACACCGACAGGCAGGACATTATGGTCACAATACCGACACCGCTTTCGGGCAAAAAATGGTATTTGATTGCAGACACATCTGATGATTCTGACAAATCTCTTATGGATGAAGAACATCTGGAGCAGCTTCGAGAGCAGGAACATTATGTCATTCCGGCAAACTCGTTAATTATATTGATTGCTAAATAAAAGCGATGACCACTTATGGAGGAAAAAATGGTTTTTGACGCAAATTCATTCAAGGAAAGCCTTACGGCACGTCTTCGCAGACAGTACGGCAAGGACATTACGCAGGCAACAAAGCACGACCTGTTTGACGCAGTAAGTGCCAGTGCCCTTGAAATCATCATGCCGAACTGGATGGAAACTCGCCGCACCTATGATGCAAAGCCTACAAAACAGCTGTATTACCTGAGTGCAGAATTCCTTATGGGACGTGCACTGAGCAATAACCTCATTAATGCACAGATCAATGATTCTGTCCGCGAAGTCCTTAAGGGCATGAACATTAACCTTGATTTGGTAGAAGACGAAGAGCCGGATGCAGGTCTTGGAAACGGAGGTCTCGGACGCCTTGCTGCATGTTTCCTTGACAGCCTTGCAACACTTGAATATCCTGGACACGGCTATGGAATCCGCTATGAATACGGAATGTTTGAACAGCACATCGAAAATGGAGAACAGGTAGAATATCCAGACAACTGGCTTCGCCACCGGGATCCATGGGAAATCAAGAGAAGCGACCTTGCCGTTACCGTTAAGTTCGGCGGCGAAATCAAATACGGCAAAACTCCTGACGGACAGGACAGGTTCTACATTGAAAATGCAGAAGAAGTAACGGCAACACCTTACGACATGCCTATCGTAGGTTTCGGCTGCAAGACTGTCAACACGCTCCGCCTGTGGCAGGCAACAAGCCCTAATGGATTCGACTTGCAGCTGTTCAACGACATGCAGTACAACCGCGCCGTAGAACGACAGAACAGCGCTGAAAACATTACGCGCGTTTTGTATCCAAACGACAACGGTCCATTGGGAAAGGAACTCCGCCTGAGGCAGCAGTACTTCTTTACATCTGCATCACTCCAGGATCTTGTACATCATTTCGTCATGACGATTGGCACTGATTTTTCAAAGTTCCCGGACTACCATGTCATCCAGCTGAACGATACACATCCTGTCGTTGCCATTCCAGAACTGATGAGAATCCTGCTTGACGAATACAATGTAGGATGGGATGACGCATGGAGCGTCGTTACAAAGACATTTGCATACACAAACCATACAATCCTTGCAGAAGCACTTGAAAAGTGGCCTATCGAAACATTCAAGAACCTGCTGCCACGCATTTACCAGATTGTTGAAGAAATCAACCGCCGCTTTATCATCGAACTGCGCCAAAAATTCCCCAACGACTATGCAAAGCAAAACCACATGGCAATCATCCATGACGGAAAAATCTACATGGCATGGCTTGCAATTCATGCAGGCTTCAGCGTAAACGGCGTTGCAGAGCTGCATACAAAACTCTTGAAAGAGCAGGAACTGAAAGACTGGAACACCATCTATCCTGAAAAATTCAACAACAAGACAAACGGTGTTACCCAGCGCCGCTGGCTGTTGAATGCAAACCCAGAACTGGCCGAATTCATTACAGAAAGGATTGGCCACGGATGGGAAACGGATTTGTCAAAGCTTAAGGGGCTTGAAAAATATATCAACGATGAAGAGTCCCTCAACAAGCTCATGGACATCAAGCTGCACAACAAGGAATCTCTTGCAAACTACCTTAAGCACACGCAGAATGAATTCCTTGATCCAGAAAGCATCTTTGACACACAGGTCAAGCGCTTGCATGAATACAAGCGTCAGCTCTTGAACATTTTCCACATCATGTACCTGTACAACAGGATTGTTGAAGATCCATCTTTCAATCCACCTCCTCGTACATTCATTTTTGGTGCAAAGGCTGCTTCCGGTTACCGCCGTGCAAAGGCCATCATCAAGCTGATCAACACGGTAGCTGACAGGGTAAACACAGACCGCCGCGTAGGTGGAAAACTCCGCGTCGTGTTCGTAGAAAACTACCGCGTTTCTGTTGCAGAAAAAATCATTCCTGCAAGCGATGTATCAGAGCAGATTTCTACGGCAGGATACGAAGCTTCAGGAACTTCAAACATGAAGTTCATGATGAACGGAGCGTTGACGATCGGTACGCTTGACGGTGCAAACATTGAAATTGTAGAGTCAGCAGGAAAAGACAATGCCGTTATCTTTGGTTTGACATCAGACGAAATCATCAAGATAAACCAGGAGCATTCATACAATCCTCAGAAGTATCTGGACAGGAATCCGGCACTTGCAAAGGTTGTAAACCAGCTCGTAGACGGTACGTACGACAAGTCAGGCTTGCTGTTCAAGGAAATCCACGATTCTATCGTATACGGTGTTGAAGGTCAGAGACCAGACGTATACTTTATTCTTGCAGACTTTGATTCGTATGTTCAGGCTCAGGAAAAACTTGCAAAGCTGTACGCAGACAAGAAGAGCTGGGCAAAAATGATCTTGATGAACATTGCAAACAGCGGCAAGTTCTCCAGTGACCGTACAATCGAAGACTATGTACGCGACATCTGGCACTTGAAAAAAATTCAGATAAAGTAGATGATACTGGTCATGAGTAAAAACATGACCAGCAACACTGGATCTCTATTTTCCAAACTGCAGAAAACAACCTCCAGCATGGGGCTCATCATGACTGCCGCCATCTGGGGGTTTGCATTTGTCATTGTCAAGGACAGTCTTGCACACATAGGGGCAGTCTGGATGGTTGCTTTCAGGTTTACCATTGCAGCCGTCTTGCTTGCCCTGTGCTGTGTAAAAAAGTTTTCGAAACTTACTGCTACATACTGGAAGCATGGAGCAGCAACAGGATTTTTCCTGTGCTCAGGTTACATAACGCAAACCATCGGATGCAACTATACCTCTGCAGGCAAAAATGCTTTCCTTACGACCATATATGTCATTCTCATTCCCCTTTTCTGCTGGCCTTTGTACAAGAAACGTCCGCACTCCTACGTGTTCATTGCTGCACTTTTGTCAGTCACTGGCATAGGATTGCTCGCACTGGACAACGCAGACGGAAGTCTTTTTACAATGAACAAAGGCGACATGCTCACGTTGGTTTGCGGAGTATTTTACGCCCTCCACATCATTTCCACAGCACACTGCAACAGAAAAGATGACCCTCTCCTGCTTACGGTACTGCAGTTTGCCTTCACCTCTGCATTTTCATGGCTGTGTGCACCGATCATCGACGGTCCTTTGCCAGTGCAGGGATTATGCACTCCTCAGGTAGTGCTTTCAATGCTATACTTGGGAATGTTCAGCACGCTTGTAGGCTTTGTATTGCAAAATGTATGCTTGAAATATGTTCCCCCTGCACTTGCGTCGCTGTTTCTTTCGCTGGAATCTGTATTCGGAGTACTGTTTTCCACGCTCTTGCTGCAGGAACATCTTACACTCAGAATGATAGCAGGATGCGTCCTTATCTTCTGTGCCATAGTACTGGCAGAAGTTGTGCCGAACATCAAACGATAAATTGCAACACAATATAAGGCAAGCACCTATTGCATTACGAAGGAGACGCTTCCTTTTCCTTATCCTGTACGTGTTCCTGTTCCTGTTCTTTTTTCTTTGCAAGACGATATTCCTGCATTGCCTGGGCACACACCGCTTCCAGAGGAATGTCTTCGCGCTTGTACTTAAGGAACACTGAGTAGGCTTCCTGCTGTTGAAGCCTGATAGGGTCTGTTGCAAGCTCATAGATTTTAGACTGCACCTTAAATTTTGTATCATCGCCCAAGCCCGGCACACCGTTCTTTTGCAAAAACACAAACACGCACAGTCGGCCAGACGCTGAGTCTCGATCCATAATCCGCTTGCAGTTTGTTCTAAAGCGAATGCCGCTGGTCTGAACCAAAACATCTTCATAGGTATCGTATGGAGGCATTTCATCGTCTTTGCTGATGATGCACGAAAAATGATTGATGCTAAAATCCATCATGGCAGCAGAGATCCTCTTGTTTGCTTCGCGTATGAAAAAAGTCACCGTGCTTGAAGCACCGCAATGCACGCGGATGTTCTTTCGCTTGCCTCGTGCCCCGCACTTTTCAAGCTGCACCAGAAAGAGGGGAAAATTCTGCGTGCGCTTAAGGCCAAGCTCAATTGCTCCGCATTTCAAATTCATGCTTTTGTATCGCCGTTCAATCAGAAGGCAATCGTTTTCGGAGGAACGTTTGGTATACAACAGACCGGAACTTGCATCCTCCACGTGGCTTTCGGTGAACTGCTGAATGATTTCCTGCCATTTTAGCCCGGTAAGAGGCATGTCTATGTAAAAGAAAAAAAACGAATTCGGAAACAGCTGGGCTGTCAATTCCAGTTTTTGCTGAAGGACTTTTGCAGAAGACTCCTGAATGCGGTATGCTTCAAAACCATAGGCAACCAAGTCTTCAAGAAAGGTTTCCGGCAGTATGGTTGTGTCAGCACCCACAAAAAAAGTCTTGTGTCCTATAGTAGCGTTGATGTCCTGTGTTTGCTCTGCCATTATGATACTCCTTCGGAATCTTCTTAGTATCTATTTTACCACCATTTTTTAAAGCAAGAAAGGCAATTTGCACAAAATGAAAGTGTTTTTCCAAAGGTTATCGATGCATGCAGGAAAGCATCCCCTGGTGCTACATTGGCTAAAAGCCGGCCGTAGCTCATTGACTAAAAGCGTCTTTATCCTTATACTAGTGTATCAGATGACAAAGAAGTCTGACGAGGATTTCTTTGTCTTTTTTTATTTTAACTGATACAATGAGGTTTACTATGAAAAAATCAGCATGCACGGCATTGTGCTCCGTGCTGGCAGCAGCCATGCTCCTTGCCGCAACAGGATGTTCAAAAAAAGAAAAGGTCATCATCAACTCAGCAGCTGACCTTAATGGAAAAAAGATAGGATGCCAGGCAGGAACAACGGGTGAAATGTACATTCAGGAAAACATCCCGAATGCAGATGTAAAGTCATTCAAAACAGGCATTGATGCTTCGCTCGCACTCAAAAACGGTTCAATCGATGCAATCGTTCTCGATGAACTTCCTGCACAGCAAATCGTAAAGCGAAATCCTGATCTAGTCATTGTAAACGACAAGTTTGCAACGGAAGAATATGCAATTGCCGTTCGCAAAGGAGACTCCCAGCTGCTCTCTTCCATAAATGCAACCATTTCTGCAATGAAATCTGACGGACGTTATGAAGCATTGGTAAATGCATTCATGCCTATCGATGGAAACATTGTCGTTCCGTCTGAAATTCTGACAGAGGGCAGCAAGACTGTAAAGATGGGAACAAATGCATCGTTCCCTCCATTCGAGTACACAGAAGGTGCAGATCCAATCGGATTCGACATTACCATGAGCCAATACATTGCAAAGGATTACGGTGCAAAGCTTCAAGTTGTAGACATGAATTTTGACGGACTCATTGCAGCCCTTCAGTCTGGAGCAATCGACTTTATTGCAGCTGGCATGACGGCTACAGACGAACGCCGCAAGAACGTGGATTTCTCAGATCCCTATTTCGTTTCAAATCAGGTAATCATCATCCACAAATAAGAGTCTTTCAGGAGGACAAAGATGTGGCAGACATTCTATGGCACAATGCTCGCAAACGGACGCTGGAAACTCATTCCGCGAGGATTGGGTACAACGCTTCTCATTGCGCTGTGTGCAGTACTCATAGGTTCAATATTGGGCTGCACCTTTGCCCTGTTCAAGATTTCCAAAAACAAAGTGCTGAAAGGCATTGCAACCGTGTACACAACAATCATTCGCGGCATTCCCATGGCAACACAGCTGATGATTTTTTACTTCGTCATTTTTTCGCCCATGGGAGTGAGCAATGCCATTTTGGTCGCCATCATCTCCTTCGGCATCAATTCAGGTGCATATTGTACGGAAATTTTCCGTGCCGGCATACAGGGAGTGGATGCAGGACAAATGGAAGCAGGACGCTCTCTTGGACTAAGCTGGTCTCAGACAATGGCAAAGATAATTCTGCCCCAAGCGTTTCGAACTATCCTTCCTACATTCACAAGCGAATTCATTGCACTCATAAAGGAAACATCTGTAGCAAGCTTTATTGCCGTAGTTGACCTGCAGAAAGCCTGCGACAACATCCGCAATGCAACATACAATGCATGGATTCCGTTGCTTTCCTGTGCAGCAATTTATCTTACGCTCACGCTCGGTCTAACACGGATATTCTCTATTTTTGAAAAAAGGATGGCCCGCAGTGATAGAAGTTAAGCATCTTACAAAACGCTTCGGAAACAACGTCATACTAAATGACATTTCACAGACAATCCAAAATGGAGAAAAGATTGTCATCATTGGACCGTCGGGAGCAGGAAAAAGCACGTTTCTACGCTGCCTGAATCTTTTGGAGGAACCCGATTCCGGCAACATCATATTCGATGGAACGGACATTACAGATAAAAACACGGACATCAACAAGATTCGCAGAAAGATGGGCATGGTGTTCCAGCATTTCAATCTGTTTCCACATCTGACGGTGCTTCAAAACATAACACTCGCCCCTGTCATGCAAAAATTGCAGACAAAAGAGCAGGCAGACGAACAGGCAATGCAGTTGCTGGAGCGCATCGGACTTGCCGACAAGGCTGCTGCATATCCTTCAAGCCTTTCCGGTGGACAAAAACAGCGAATTGCCATCGTCCGTACGCTTGCAATGAATCCAGATGTGATTCTGTTTGACGAGCCGACTTCTGCACTCGATCCCGAAATGGTGGGCGAAGTACTTTCGCTCATGAAGGATTTGGCACAGGAAGGCATGACAATGGCCGTTGTAACTCATGAAATGGGCTTTGCACGCGAAGTTGCAACACGCGTACTGTTTATGGACAGCGGCATCATCGCTGAAAGCGGCACACCCCAACAGATTTTTGAAAATCCTCAGTCGGAGCGCCTAAAGCAGTTTCTCAATGCTGTATTATAAACACTGACAAAGGGGATTTTCTTCAGTGCTCGGGTTGTACTTCTTGTAACGGGGCTGCTTTTGCAGTTTCTCAATGCTGTATTATAAAC